>Ga0247723_1000354_pt1 | contig 31556 bp, 19 predicted proteins | sample MSEWelMarce5H_FC_FD_189079 | JGI IMG/M metagenome (GOLD analysis project Ga0247723, IMG submission 189079) | Subsurface sediment microbial communities from gas well in West Virginia, United States - MSEEL Well Study Marcellus 5H_FC | ecosystem: Environmental > Terrestrial > Deep subsurface >... | reverse complement strand
ACCGAAGGGGGATGATGCTTGGGTAAACTTCGTAAAACCATTTTTAAAACTAACACGAAAAGAAAAAAACAATTTTAAAACAAAAAAGTAAAAACAATGAGAGAACAAGACATCACCAAATTGGAATTCTTAATGATGGTTAATGATAACATCATAGTTCAAAGATATTTCAATGTTAGAGATTACAATCCTGATACAAGAAATTCAGTTGATTTCAAAGAGTTTATGGATGATTTGATTCATAATCTTAATTATCAACTTAAAATGAAGGCAGTTAGTTATCTATTGGAAAATCAATACGATATCACCAACAATCCAAATCTTCTTAATACATCATATGTCGATGGTCCTGAGTATTTTAACATTTATTTAAAACAAGGGGATAAGTTACTTTGTCACAGAAGATTTGATGCCAAAATCTACCCCCCAAAGGTTAGATACACAGTTGACATCAGACAAACAATCAAAGGTATTTTGTCAGAATTGACTAATTTATTTTCAGCAAAAGACCTTTCATTTGATTATCTCGGACTTAATACCAGAGTGTAATATTTATTCATACAATAACTTAAACTTATGTCATCTAACAAAAATTTTGATTACTTAGGAAGCTCTTTTCAAGTACAACTACTTAATCAAATCGTAGTAGATAAAGAGTTCTCAAGGTCTATTGTTGATGTAATTGAATCCAATTATTTCGATAACAAATACTTCAAAATCATTATCCAAATGATTAAGGAGTATAACCAAAAATGGGATGGTGTTCCTAGTTTTGAAACACTTGAACAAATAACAAAATCTGAATTTCAGCAAGAATCTATCGCTAAAGTAGTTATAGATACTATAAGAAAAATTAAAGAGGCACCAGTATCAGGTGGGGACTTTGTTCAAGAAAAAGCATTGAAGTTTTGTAAACAACAAGAGTTACAAAAAGCCATAACAAAAGCTCAAAAGGTTATCGATGGTGGTGAGTTCGAGAACTACGATGCCCTTGAAGAAATGATACGAGAAGCACTCCAAGTTGGGGTCGTTGAAGATGGTATGTTAAATGTCTTCTCCAACTTGGATGATGTTTTAAATGAGGATTATAGACATCCAATACCTATGGGAATCCCTGGTATTGATAGATTACTGAAAGGTGGTTTAGCTAAAGGTGAAATCGGTGTTGTATTAGCACCAACAGGTGTGGGTAAATCAACCATATTAACCAAGATTGCCAACCACGCATTTAACCTTGGATATAATGTTCTTCAAATATTTTTTGAGGATAATCCCAAGGTTATTCAAAGAAAACATTTTACATTGTGGAGTAAAATCCACCCAGATGATATGTCCAATAAAAAGGAAGAAGTTTTGATGAGAGTTAAGGAAGTTGAAAGTAAAATGACAAATCAACTTATCTTGGAGAAACTTCCATCTGATACAATGACAATGACTCAAATCAAAAATCTTATTAGAAAGAAGATTGCTGATGGTATTAAAGTAGATATGGTTTTGTTGGACTATATTGACTGTGTTGTACCTGAAAAAAACTTGGGTGATGAATGGAAGTCAGAAGGTTCTGTAATGAGAGGATTCGAAGCAATGTGTCACGAACTTAATTTAGTAGGTTGGACTGCAACACAAGGTAATAGAAGTTCTATTTCATCTGAAGTTGTAACAACAGACCAAATGGGTGGGTCAATTAAGAAAGCCCAAGTTGGACATGTTATTATTTCAATAGCTAAAACATTACAACAGAAAGAAATGAAATTAGCAACAATTGCAATTACAAAATCAAGGATTGGTGACGATGGAATTATCTTCGAAAATTGTAAGTTTGACAATAGTATGTTGGAAATTGATACTGAATCTTCGGTTACATTCTTGGGACACGAAGAACAAAAAGAAGAAAACAACAGACAAAGAATTAAAGATTTATTAGAAAAAAGAAAACAAAGAGAAAACACGATTTAATTATGACTGAAAAGATTTTAACGGAAAACCCTGGTAGATTTGTTATATTCCCAATTCAATACGATGATATTTGGGAATACTATAAACAACACCAAGCGGCATTTTGGACAGCAGAAGAGGTTGATTTAACCAACGATATTAGAGATTGGGAAAACCTTTCTGACAATGAAAAGTATTTTGTTAAGAATGTATTATCTTTCTTTGCGGCCTCTGATGGTATTGTAAATGAGAACTTGGCTGAAAACTTCTACCGAGAAGTACAATATCCTGAAGCTAAATTTTTCTACGGATTTCAATTAATGATGGAAAATATCCATTCTTTAATGTATTCTTTATTAATTGATACTTACATTTCAAATCCAAAAGAGAAAGACGAATGTTTCAATGCAATTGATAGATTACCTGCGGTTCAGAAGAAAGCTAAATGGGCTTTAGATTGGATTGAAAAAGCATCTTTCCAAGAAAGGTTGGTTGCTTTCGCTGCAGTTGAAGGTATATTCTTTTCAGGTTCATTCTGTTCAATATTCTGGTTAAAATCAAGAGGAATAATGCAAGGATTATGTAATGCTAACTCTTTGATTTTTAAGGATGAAAACTTACATTGTGATTTCGCAATTCACTTATTGAATAATCATGTTGAAAATAAACCAAGTGAAAAGAGAATCAAAGAAATTCTACTTTCAGCCTTGGAAATCGAAAAAGAATTTATCACTGAATCTCTACCTGTATCTCTTATTGGTATGAATTCAAACCTAATGAAACAATACTTGGAGTTTGTTGTTGATGGATTGTTAGTTAAATTTGGATGTAAAAAACAATTTAATGTAGAACAACCTTTCAAATTTATGGAACAAATAGCTGTTGAAACAAAAGGTAATTTCTTCGAATCAAGAACAATGGAGTATCAAAAAGCTAAATTGAACGAAACTCTAACATTCACAGACGACTTCTAAAAAAATTAATTATGTCATTAAAAATTCAAAAAAGAAATGGGGAAGAAGCTGCCTTCAACCCCCAAAAAATCTACAATAGAATCAAGAGATCAAGTAAAGGACTCAGTGTTAATTCGGATGAGATTTTTATTAAAGTAATCACTTCAGTACCTACTGAAGGACTTATTACAACAAAACAACTTGATAAGTTGATTTATGAGATTGCCGCATCATATACAGGAAGTCATCACGATTATTCAAGATTGGCATCTCAAATCGCTATATCATCTTATCACAAAGAAACTGATGGAAGTTTCTCAAATACAATGAATACATTACATTCTGTAGGTATTGTAAATGACGAGTTGATGAAAACGATTGAAAGTTATGGTGCAAGTAATATTGATGAAGTTATCAATCACGAAAATGATTACAACTTTGATTATTTCGCTTGGCGTTCATTATATGAGATGTATCTATTGAAAACACCACAAGGTGTTACAATTGAAAGACCTCAACATATGTATATGAGGGTTGCTCTATGGGTTACAAAATCCTTTGAAGAAGCGGTTGAATACTACAAATCATTATCAACTCAACTTATTTCTCCTGCAACACCAATTATGATTAATTCAGGTACAAAGATACCTCAGTTAGCATCTTGTGTGTTACATTATAATAATGATGACTCAAGAGAGGGGTTATTGTCAACTATGAATGATATCTCAACCTATTCAGCCGATGCTGCAGGTATTGGACTTTGTATGTCAAATATCAGAAGTAAGGAAAGTAGATTATCAACATCAGGTGGATTTGCGGGTGGTTTGTTGAAATATCTTAAGATTGTAAATGAGTCATTAAGATTCTTCAATCAACAAGGTAGAAGACCAGGTTCTGCGGCAATATATCTTGAACCTTGGCACAAAGACATCATAGATTTATTAGAAATCAAAAAGAATACAGGTGCTGAAGAATTAAGAGCTCGTGACTTATTCACAGCTCTATGGATACCTGATAACTTTATGAGAGCCGTTAAAGAAAATGGTGATTGGTATTTATTCTGTCCTAATGATATTAAGAAGTCGGGATTGAAACCATTACAAGAATGTTTCGGTGATGAATATGAATCTGTATATGAACAAGCAGTTAATCTTGGATTAGGTAAAAAAGTTAAAGCTCAAGATATTTGGAATAAAGTAATTGAATCTCAAATTGAAACTGGTGTACCATATCTTTGTTCTAAAGATAGTGCAAACAGAAAAACAAATCATCAAAACATTGGGGTAATCAAACAATCAAATCTTTGTAATGAGATTTACCAATATACTGATGAAACAACAACTGCTATTTGTACCCTATCTTCAATGGTATTAAAGAACTTTGTTCACGATGGACAATTCGATTTTGAGGGACTTTATAATGAAACTTGTAAAGTAGTTAGAGCTTTGAACAAAGTTGTTAATATCAACAATTACTCAACAAGTAAAGGTGAAAAAGGTGGTAAAGAACAAAGAGCAATTGCAATTGGAACACAAGGTTTGGCTGATGTATTTTATCTAATGGATTATGAGTTTACCTCTGAAGAAGCAAAGAAGTTAAACAAAGAAATATTTGAAACAATTTATTATGCGGCAATTAGCGAAAGTAATAAATTAACTCACGATGGTGAATATCCAAAATATGATTTCTTTGAAGGTTCACCAATGTCAAAAGGTATCTTCCAATTTGATATGTGGGGATTATCCGAATCTGATTTATCAGGAAGATGGGATTGGAATGATTTGAAAGAAAATGTTATGAAATATGGTATTTGTAACTCATTGTTCACTGCTCAGATGCCAGTTGCGAGTTCGGCTAAGATAACAGGTTCTTATGAAATGACTGAACCAGCACACTCAGCAATCTTTAATAGAAGAGTAGTTGGTGGTGAGATTATGATTGTAAACAAATATCTAATTGCTGACTTTGAGAAACTTGGAATTTGGGGTGAAGATTTGAAAAACGAGATTATATTGAATGAAGGTTCAATTCAAAACATTAACTTCAACAACTATTTAGATAAGGAAGACAAGAAATACAACCAAAAGGTTAAAAGAATTGAACATTTGATTAAGAAATACAAAACCATTTGGGAAATTTCACAGAGAGAATTGATTGATATGGCAGCAGATAGAGCTCCATTTATTGACCAATCACAATCAATGAATATCTATATGGGTAACCCAACTTTATCTAAAGTAACATCGTCACACTTCCACGCTTGGCAAAAAGGATTGAAGACACTTTGTTACTATGTTAGAACTAAAGCAATATCAACTGGTGCAAAACATTTAGCGGTAGATATATCAAAAATAGAAAAACCAAAAGTTACACCAACATTACCACACGTTGAAGTAATAACAAACAAACCAACAGATTCACCTTTCGAATGTTTTGGTTGTTCATCTTAAATAAAGAAATCACGACAAATGTCGTGATTTTTTGTTTTATGGTATTTATTGAAATATGTAGGGTATTATATTTATTGTTATGGCTAATGGAATAACTTATGGAATAAATTTCCCATTCAGGGATTCATACGAGGGAAACTATTTAAGTTTGTCACAAACTACTGATGATGAAATCAGAAGTAACCTTGTACATCTACTTTTAACAAGAAAAGGTACGAGATATTATTTACCTGATTTTGGTACAAGATTATATGAATACTTATTCGAACCATTAGATGGTCCGACATTTTCAGATTTAGAATCTGAAATAAGAGATTCAGTGGGTGAATATATACCTGGTATAACTATAACAAAAATAACAATAACACCAGGTTCAGAGGGTGATGAGGACAAAGGGTATTATGTGAATGAAGACAATCAAAGGGAATTCAAAGTACCAAATATTGGACAATTAGAACACACAGCAAAAATAAAAATTGACTACATAATAACAGATACTGCATTTAATAGTAGTGATTTTGTGATTATTAATATATAACAACTATGGCCAACAAGAAAATATCATATACAACAAGAGATTTCCAATCAATAAGAACGGAGTTAATTAATTTTACTCGAACTTATTATCCTGACTTAATTGATAATTTCAATGATGCTTCAGTATTTTCTGCTTTGTTGGACTTAAATGCTGCTGTTTCAGATAATCTTCAATACAATATTGATAGAAGTATCCAAGAAACAGTTTTACAATATGCTCAACAACGTTCTTCAGTTTTTAACATTGCAAGAACTTATGGTCTTAAAGTACCAGGTCAAAGACCATCAGTTGCGTTAGTTGACTTTTCAATAGTTGTACCAGTTTATGGTGATGCTGAAGATTTAAGATATTGTGGCATATTAAGGAGAGGATCACAAGTAAATGGTGCTGGTCAAGTATTTGAAACTATAACTGATATTGATTTTGCTTCACCAACAAGTGCTGATGGCGTACCCAATAGATTAAAAATACCTAACTTTGACTCAAACAACAGATTATTAAATTATACTATTGTAAAAAGAGAAACTGTTGTTAACGGTACTACTAAAGTTTTTAAACGAGTTGTAACTCCAAATGATATAAGACCATTTTTTGAATTGTTTTTACCTGAAAGAAATGTTTTGGGGATAACAAGTGTTTTATTAAAAGATGGTACACAATATGCTAACGTACCATCAGTTGAAGAATTTTTAGGTACTGACAATAGATGGTATGAAGTTAAAGCATTGGTAGAAGATAGAGTGTTCATTGAAGACCCAACAAAAGTTTCAGATAATCCTGGTATTAAGGTTGGTAAATACATCCAAACTAATACAAAATTCATTAGTGAATTTACACCTGAAGGTTTCTGTAAATTAACATTTGGTGGTGGTAGTCAATCTGCTGATGAACAACTGAGAGAATTTGCAAGAAATGGATTCGAACTTAATTTGTATAAGTACTCAAACAATTTTTCTTTAGGTAGTACCTTAAAAGCTAATTCCACATTATTTGTTCAGTATAGAATAGGTGGTGGAACTGGTAGTAATTTAGGTGTAAATGTAATAAATCAAATCGGTACAATTAATTTTAACGTTAATGGTCCTTCTGTATCCGTAAATACAAGTGTTATAAACTCTTTAGCATGTACTAATATTACTGCGGCAATTGGTGGAGCACAAGCACCAACTACTGAAGAAGTAAGAAATTTAGTAGCATTTAATTTCTCAGCTCAATATCGTGCCGTTACAATAAATGATTACGAATCAATTATTAGAACGATGCCATCACAATTTGGTGCACCAGCAAAAGTGACTATCACGGAAGAAAACAACAAAATCAAAATTAAAATGTTGTCCTATGATGAATCAGGACGATTGACTGAAGTTGTATCAAACACACTCAAAAACAATGTAGCAAATTACTTATCAAACTATCGAATGATAAATGATTATATATCAGTAGAAACTGCCAATGTAATTGACTTAGCATATAACATTGATGTTGTATTGGATAATAGTCAAAACCAAGGTGCTGTAATTACACAAATTGTTGATACTGTAACTAACTTTATGGCACCAACAAATAGAAATTTGGGTGAAAATGTAAATGTTTCAGAGTTGAGAAGATTGTTACAATCACAAAATGGTGTTATTACAGTTTCAAGCATTTCAATTTTCAATAAAGTTGGTGGTGAATATTCTTCGTCTCAAACTTCTCAAAGATATGTCGATTCAGAAACAAAACAAATTGAGTTGATTGATGACACAATCTTTGCAGAACCAAGTCAAACCTATCAAGTTAGATATCCAAATAGAGATATTAACGTTAGAGTGAAGAATTTAAGTACGGTCAATTTCTCCTAAAGATTTATTTTGAATTGTGATGGTTTATCTTTTTGAAATGGATAAATAAACTATTTATTTTTAAAAGATAATTAATGTCTAACTCATATAGAATAAGAACCGAACTTGGTAAAGATAAGTATGTAAATGTGTTATTGGAACAAGATTTCGAGTACTTAGAAATACTTTCGCTCAAAATTTTACAAAGTCAAATTTACACAAGATTATGTTCGGATTATGGTGTTGTTGCTGGTAGAATTACTGCTAACTCAGGTTTTGGTCTACCTAATTGTAAGGTATCAATTTTTATACCATTAAGTAACGAAGACCAAAGTAACCCGATAATTTCTGAATTATATCCTTATGAATCTCTGACAGATACAAATGTAGATGGTTATCGTTACAATTTACTACCATATGTCCGTTCTCATAGTGGACATAATCCAACAGGTTCTTTTCCTGACAGAATAGATGTATTAACAGACCCTAATGTAATTGAGGTTTATGACAAATATTATAAATTCACAACCAAAACAAATGATAGTGGTGACTTTATGATTTTTGGTGTTCCTCTTGGAACACAAACAATTCACGTTGATATCGATTTATCAGATATTGGGGAATTCTCATTATCACCACAAGATTTGATACGTTTAGGAGTTGCTACAGAAACACAAGTTGCGGGTACTGAGTTCAGAAGTTCTACGGATTTAAATACCTTACCACAAATTATTTCACTTAATCGGACAATTAATGTTGAACCACTATGGGGACAACCTGAAGTGTGTACAATTGGTATAACAAGAACTGACTTTGATATTACGTCAGAAGCGAACGTTTTAATAACCCCGACTGCAATTTTTATGGGGAGTATTTTTTCAAATGGAAATGACCAATATCAAACTCAACGTTGTAGACCTAAATTAAGAAGTGGTGATTTATGTAATTTAGTTGCCGGTCCTGGTGAAATTTTGGCAATAAGACAAACAATATTCAATGACGATACAGGAAGACCTGTACTTGAAACCTTTGCGTTAGATTCAGGTGGTCAAGTCATTGATGATAATGGAGCTTGGTTAGTTGACGTACCAATGAATTTGGATTATGTTACAACTAATGAATTTGGTGAAAGGGTAATCTCAGATGACCCCAAAGTTGGTATTCCAACACGTGGTAAATATAGATTTAAAGTTAAATGGAATCAATCCCCAACTTTATCTGAGGATATTAAAAGGGGTTATTTTTTGGTACCAAATATACGAGAGTATGGATGGGAGAATTTCGATAATGACCCTTTGGTAAATCCAATATCAACAACATCTTTTGAGAACGCAGTCAAATCATATTCATTTAGTTTAGATTGGAACGACTATGTAGACCCACAAGCGGCAATTAATTGTGAGGATACTTTTTATTTTATGTCATTTAATAAAGTATATACCGTTTCACAATTAATTGATCAGTATAGAAGAGGATTTTTACCCAACGAGTTTATTGGAATTAAAAACAATTTGGATGAATCTTGTGAAAGTGATAATGTAAAGTTCCCTAATAACGATGCAAATTATAGGTTCGATTTACTATATCTATTAACACTTATTGCAATGTTTATTTTCAAACCAATATTATTTGGTTTAGTTCCAATAATACATATTGTTGCTTTTTTAGTTATGTTGTTGGGTTTTATTTTTGCAATTATCGTTTCACTTATTTTACTAGTAATTTTACCTATTTGTTATCTTATAGCAGGTATAGTTGCATTTGCCAATTGGTTGGGTGCAAGCTTGGATCCCGTTGATTGTATTGACCCTGGAGAAATCGCCCAAATTGCAAGAGACATTGCAACATTATATCAAAAAATTCAAAATATTAATTTACCATTATTGGTTTATCCAAGTTGTGAGTTGTGTTCTTGTTCACCTGGTGGTGAGATATCTGACACACCAGCAAACAACTCTTTGACATCTGGTTATGCCGCTTCAACAGCCGAAGTGGGAGGAAATAGTTTGATATCCACTTATATGCTACCAACTCAATATGATGTTACCGATGTTGACGTACAATTTAGAAGTGCTATACAATCATTGATGGCAGGTGGACCATATACTAATGATTCACCATCTGGTAAAGCGAGAGTACCTCAATTTTCTTCTTTTGGAACAGATACTGATGTTTGTGGTCAAAACGTTTGTGGAAATGGTGAGGATGGTAATGCTGATCCTTGCCCTAAAGTTTTGTTTACTAATAATATAACTTTGGCTGAAAGAATTAATTTGTTCAACGTTAAAGCCAAATATTTTAATGACAGTCCGAACAACCCTGGTGGTGGTGTAAATAGAATTAAAGTAACTTTTAATACACCACTTAATGACCCAAATACTAAGTCCCATCTCGATAATATGTTGGTGGTTTCTTGTAGAGAGGGATCACTATCCAATTTCACTGTAGGTCAAATTATATCATTCCAAGACCCTACATTATCAAAAGACATTAATATTAATGGTTTTGTTGATTTAAACCAATTTGGTACAGCAGGTGTGACTGGAGAAACATTCAATAACTCACCATCAACACCTGTGATTGTAAGATATGCCAATCCTGATGGTACTTCATCAACTCCTTTACAAGTTAGTTATTTTCTATCACAATCAGATGATACTTTTTTCCATAAATTTCCTATGGATATTGAGTATTTTCAAGTTGTTACTGCAATGACTTATAATACGTTTTCAGCTCAGTGTCAATACGATATTTTATCTTTGAACAATCGATTCTTAAATAATGATATTGTTTTACGTGAGGTTAGTGAAAATCTAACTTTCTCATACTATGCACCATCACCACCACATCCGAGTTATCCACCTGGTAGAGTTTATAACCCAATGTCTCTTTATAAGAAACATGAGGAACAAGTTTTGATTTTTTTAGTAAGAGGTGTTGACCCCAATTCAACAAGACAAACTTGTCAGTTCGATTTAAGTAGATTATTTGGATTCCCTACTAATAGTTGGGGACATAGGGTTGTAACTGGTAATTATAAATTGAACATACCAATTCAACCATCAAGTAATACATCGAATGTGAATGGTTTAAGGGCTGTAAGACATAACTTTGGACTAACTGGCACATCGGTCAATATTTTAACAACTATTGATACAATAACTGGTATTCCATTGTATTATGACTCTTACCACTTTCGTTTGTCAACAACTGGCTTAGCTAAGTTTAGTGGTTTTAGTTCTGATTTACCTAGTTATTATTCAGCATTGGATAGTTCACAATTAGGAACAAGTTTTAATAATTCATTTAAACCTACTGATGCTCCGAATGACGTTAGTATAAGAAGATATACTACTACACCAATTGGGTACAATAATAATGGTGTTTTAAGAGTTTTATTGAATCCATCCACGACAACTACATCAACAGCTGGATTTCAAGTGTTACCATATAATAACGATATGTACTATGGCTTTACCGTGGAATTTGACTCTAAAATTGATACAACCCTTGCGGGAGGTGTGCCATCCATTTTCAATGTTACGTCAAATTGTGTTAAAGATTATTTCGGACCTCGACCTAATAATTACAACACGGATAATCGAGGTTACTTCATAAATGAAATTGTGGATGGTGGTTCTTTAATGGGACAAAAAAAATCAGCGATTAGTATTCCGAATCCTCCTGTGTTTGTTGCTGATGGTTGGTATTTTTCACCAAGATACACGAATACCTATAATTTTATTGAAGCAACAACACCAACAAATGCAAGTAAAATTGTAATGCGTTCAGATAGATTACCAACATCAACAACAGTGACTGATGTTCAGGGAAATAGTTTTACTTTACAAAACAACTTGAAGTTCAGTATTTACACATATACTGATGATGGTGTAGCTCAAGGTACTACTGGTACTGCGTCTTCTATTGGGGGTGGTGGTGATGGAAATGCTTTTGCATTATTAGAAGATGAAACTATCGGAAATCCTGTATTTGAATCGTTTACTTGTGAGGGTTCTGTACCACTTTTTTGTTACTACCCCAATAACGATGAAATAGCAATTAGACCTGATGGTAATATATGTTACACGAATGGTGTAACTGGAGCTAAAATTATGGAAAAGGGGTGTTATAAATTAATTTCTGCAGTTATTTTATCATTACCGGCTGACTTGTTAATTGTAAATGAATGGACATCTAGATTACTGGTCAATTTTGGTGCGTGTAGAAACGTTTGGTCACATTTGTTTGTGAACAATTGGATTAATGGTTCATTGTATGCCTTTGCCTTTAAAAATGACAGAATATTTGACGCGAATAATAGACCCTCAAGTGTTTATTGTAGGAGGACACTATATCTCCACCCAACTAACAATTTCTACTACAGAAGTAGTCCATATATGACAGGAACAACTGAAGGGTTTATTGGCGCACCACCAAGTACTTTTATTGGAATCCCTTTTGGTGGTAATGATAGAAATTTAAAATTTCCGACCACTATGATGGACTTAGGACCTAGGTCACAATATCTACAAGAACTTGTATTTTCAGATGAATTTGATGGGTATGTAGCTAATCGACTTATTGATTCATCCTATACCGATGTAAGTGAAATATTAAATTTGTTGATAATAAGTAGATTAACAAATCTAAGTTTTATAGGTATTCTATTAAGTTCAGCTGGTGGTACTGTGTTCAGATTTTTCTTAAATGACAGAGATGCTTTTAAAAATTTAGTGGATGCTGACTATGCACAAATGATATCTATAAGTTCTGAATTGGGGATATCAACATTTGAACCAATAAATTATCCGACTGACCCAAATGGACAAGACCCTATTTTTATTAATAGTCGAACAGCTGATGATGTTGTGATGGGGATTTTTTGGTCGAGTAATACCCAAATAAGAGATTTTATCGCACCAAAGAGAAACATAATCAATAGTAATGCGAATTTAGGTTCTATTTGTGCTTTTTCAAATATTCCAGTATTTTCACAAGAAGTTCCTTTTTATCAATGGGAAATAAAACCTAATTTCAATGGAGGTAATGCCGAGAGTATATTTGGTTCTCAAGGTAATAATTGGTACACAAGTCCAATCAATACAAATGATACATTTTTTAGTTCAAAATACCAATCTATGGATAGATTAAATGCTAACTCTAGATATTTTAGATATAATACAAATGGTGGTCTTGGTTACATTTTTGCAACAGATCCTATTAGTGGTGATGAAAGTGGAAATAGAAACTTATGGACACATAATAATCCTGATGAAAACACTATCACGGTTGGAGCTCCTTTCCATTTTTATTTTGGGTTAAAAAAGGGTAAAACCTCTTTTGACAGATTCAGTAAAAAATGGTTAAAATTTGATACAATAACTGATTAAAATGGGAAATATTAACTATACAAGAATTGTTTTGGGGTCTTTAAGGTACAAGTCATCACCTGATACTGACTTATCTCTACAAGTACCATTTAAAAGTACTCAAAGAGAATTGATTGAGTATGATAGAACGGCTGATATTAACTTACAACAAGTTTTTCAGGACGAACGTGAAAATTCAAACTCAATAAGACCTTCTTGTAAATTTCAGTTAGTTTTTAAAAATGCTTATACTGGAACAACTAGATATACACCATTTGAAAGAAATTTGTACTATACGAATGCCGAATCAGTTATTACTGATAGATGTGCAAACTTAAGTGGTAACTCACCTTTACCTTGGGGTGGATTTCCATTATATAATGAATTCGATTTTATACGTAATGATTATAATGTATCGGGTTATACCATTCCTTCTGGAAATACAACACCACCATCAGTTCACGTTAATTTTGTATCTAAAAGTGCAACAACCTACAATTGGAATTTTTTCGTAACATATGGTTATGACAATGACTATACGAAAACTCATACTGCAAAATTTTTAATTCCTGATACAAACAATCCTTATTATGAAACTGTAAATTGGACAGTTAGTGATGGAATTCCATTTGTTGTGACTAATGGTACTTTTAATGGTAGAAATGTTTTGAGATTTAGATGTCCGATAAAACATGGATTAAATGTTGGTGAATATGTTCAACTAAGTTCCAATTTTACTTATGATGGAAACACATTGTTTCAAGTATATAGCTTGGGAGATTACACTTATGGGTCGGAGGTGTTTATCTTCAACCTAATAAACTATGGTTATACTGGCAACACATTCAATGTTGGTAATAAGGGTACTGCAAAAAGAGTTTTAAATGTTAATAATGTATCTGATTCAATTTCAGAATATTATGTAAGAACTCATAAAATCTTAACTGATGTTAATGATAGTTTATTAGTGAAAACTGGTTTTGAAGAAAATGCTTTTGGGAATGTAAAAAAATATGAAAGTAGTGGATTTACACCTGATGGAATAGCAAGAGTATCAATAAAAGAAGGTGGTCAAACATACTCAGTAACATTTAATAAAAAAATTGAAATATCGACATTGTTAGATAATCAAAGAAGACCATTAACTGAGTTGTTTTTTTCAGTTATTTGGAAAGGTTACTTTGGTTGGACAATGGGAATTCCAAAAATCCCACCCCAAACTGGTTTTTATGGTTTAAAACAAGGATGGGAATTCAATTTACCACTTGAACCTTCAACTGATACACCAAGTCCATGGTGGTCAAATAATGAACCGAGGTCAGAAACAAACTTTCCGTTAGGTACATACAATACAGGGTTATTCAACTCATCAACATTTAGAGGTTTCACTTACGTTGAATCTTTAAAAGTAGGTGATGTATTAGATGGAGAAATTTGTGAATGGAATAATTTCGAACAAAGGGAAAGGGTTGTTACTGATATATACCACAAAATAAGATTTAATCCTTACGTCTTTTCGATAAACAACAATACTATTTTGAATCAAAATTCAAAAGGATATTATTATAAACCACATTATAGTTTACCAATAAGGGTTTTCTCTGATTACATCGAGGAGGGTAATTTTAATAACATTGTTGGTGTTCCTAATTACGCTTACTTCTCAACATCTCAGAATACTTTTAGATGGAGGGATTTGTATCCTTATGGGTTTGTGGATTCTTCCGGATTGGGTTATGACTTTCCTTTTTTAAATGGAGTTCATTATCCCTATAATAATTACACTTTTAGAATAATACCAGAAGGAACTAATTATACAGAACAGACCATAATTACTCAACCAATAACCGATAATTGTGAATAGTAACAGATATTATATAACATTACCAACAACGGATCAAGAAATCAACATACCTATTGAAATTACAGAAGATTTCTTAGGTAGAACCGATAGTATTGAACTCTATGAGGATGAAGTATTAGGTGAGGTTATTGGAGTTGCTACCGACTTTGAGGTAGGAAGGTATGCTCATAATGAATATTCTCCTACAAATACGGAAACATCAGTAAATTATGAATTTTATTTTTATAGTGGAAATGTAAATACACTGAGTGCGACCACTTGCCCACTACCAACTTCTACTGATTTAGGTTTGTGGGTAAATAATTATTTAGCTGAAGGGTTTAACTCAAAAGAGTTATATTATTTTGCAAATTCATTTGCCAATTCTTTTTTCAAATTGGACTTTTATGATAGTAATGATGAAAAAAATCAAACTAACTATTTTACCATCATAATACCAACACAACAAGGTTTTACTACCACAGCGTCAATTTCACCTTACATACCATCAGTAAAAATAAAAATACCAAAATTTAAATTGGACTTCGTTGGTGATAAGGAAGGTTTTTTTGTTTATTGGTTAGATATACCACAATTTTTGACAATAAACACGTTTTATATGTCAATAAAGTTTTTTGATGCAAAAGAGGGTGTTTTTGTTAGAATGATGAATGTACCACAATGTAGTTTACCAAACAAATATCAATTTGAATCAGGTAAGTATTTTTATCATAAAGTAATCTTGAATTACGAAACCAAAACATATGAAATATATGATGGTAATAACCCTAATACTAGAATAGGAACAACAACAAATCCTATGAAATGGTATGAATATGTAAATCCACCAAGTTTATAATGGAAAGTAAAATTTATAATATACGAATTTCACCAGAAGTTATTTCGAATGACTTATTTGTTGTACCATTCTTGGCAGGTAATTCACCTACGATAGAACCTGATCCTTGTTGTACAATTACAACAACTCAAACAACGTTTAGAAATACTGGTTTTACATATGTCTATTCTTCTATGACACAAGTTTTAACTGGTGGAACCAATGGGGATTCTTTGTTGACAGGGTTGACTATCCCAATTATGTTAACACAAAGTGCGGTGGATTTCGGATATTACTCAGTATTCGATGGAATGATTCTCCAACAAGATGTTATGACAAATTTTGTGTTTTCAGGTTCACCTTATTTTCCTTACAATTTTACTGTAAATTTATATAATACATCTGAAATAGAATTAAAAAAATATCTTTCATTTTCTAATTATCAAATTGATTGGGGTGATGGTGTTGTAACTCCAGTTAGTCCTTATACCTCAACACCATATTCACATACATATGTAACTGGTGGTGAGTACACGATATCTATGTCAGGTATGAGTCCTTGGGGTTACAATACGATTAAAAAAACGATTACAATACCTTTTTCGTCTGTCACAATTAATAACCCAAATGGTACTGCATACTTTACACCACTTGGTGGAAGTTGGTCAGGTTCAGCGTTAAATTACAACTATATCTATAGTGGTGATAGTGATTGTGAAACAAGTTTAGATGGATTTAATAATTTCTTGGGTAACGAACCATTAATCATAACTGGTTATAGTAAATCAGGATTAAGTGATTTAGAGGTTTATGGTAAAAGAACCTCGTTATACGATGGTAAGTACGATATTGGGACTCAAGTAATAGGGTCAAGTGGTACTATTGGGACATTTTGGGGACCTAATCCAAACGGATATACTGCATATACAATTAATGGTGTTGATTACTATGATTATCCTGATGGTACAACTTTGTTTATTGTATCTGGTGTATCTCAAATAGACATGGTTTGTTCTGCTATAACTAAAAATGAGGCTTTGTTGAATGTTATAGATGAACCAGTAATTCAAACAAATGTTTTTGTCGAAAGGGGGAAGAATTCAGGTATTGAAACATTAGTAAGATTAGGTGAGGTAGACAATTTAGGAGATTTGGACAATTATGGATATGGATTTTTTAAAGTTACAAAGTTCTAACTTCTATATTTATAAATAAGTTAGTGAGTATAAATAAAATATAAAAATGTAATAAATGGCACTTGCGAGTTATGGAACAATAAGACCATCAGATGTTTCACCTGAAGATGTTGAAATCATCTTACACTATACCCCATCGAGGGACGACACTGCGAATTTTGTTTTGACCAAATTGGATTCTGTTTCAATATTAAGACCTTATTTTAATAATCAAAGTACGGGTGGAAATGCCAATATTGAAATATTGGGTGGTTTATATAATCTTAAATTACCTGCAGATCAATTTAATGCGTTGGGAATTTATACATTGTATATTAGACCAACACAAATAAGAACTAAAATTCTTGATTGTGGTGTTTTATCTGCACTTCCAAATGTTAGAGGAATAATTATTGATTTAAATCAAGTTCCTAACCAATATAGAAATAAATTTACTAATCAGGGTTTAGTTGGTTTTAGAGTTGAATATTTGAATACTGATGGCTCAAAAATACCGAATTTCTTTAGAGTAATTACCTCTTCTTTTTTCTGTGAACCAGTAATACAAAATTTGACTAATACATCACAAAAAGCAATTCGCTACAGATATACAGATAGTTCAAGTAACATTTTATTTTGTACATTGTCTCCATCGTCAGCGCCAACAAACAAACCAAATGCAATACCTTATATTGGACAACCTGACCAAGATATTATAATAACTAATACCTTTTTCAACCCAATTACATTAGATATTGAAGTCGCTGAACACGACTTTTCAACATTGGCAATTGCTCTGTTCGGTAATCAAACAAAATCAATTGATGATGGTATCTACACAATGTATGATCCACAAAATAACATCTATAGACAATATAACCTTTACGAAATTAGAGACCAATTTAATGAACTTCTTTATGAAGTTAGACAAGATAGAGGTAATAATATCGATTTCAGTAAAAACTTTACTAATATAACAGCATAATGGCTAAATTTACATGTCCACCACAAAAACCATCGGGTCTTGGAACTTTTTCAGACAATTTAGTTGGATTACAACTTGTTGCTGGTGGAGGATTAACCCAAGGTAATTTTAATTTTACTTTGTCGAGTTCAGAAAAGGTCAATAGAAATTTTTCTACTGGTGTTTTCTCGAATCCGATAAACTTAGATGGATTGGGTATATCAGACGTAAATCAATCGAGGCTTATTGTTGAAAAAAACTTCAAAGTATATCCAAATTTTGATCTAACCCAAGTAACTAATTTTGTTATGTATGGCTCGATGGCTAAAAGAATGTCGGCTGCTATCACACAAGTCATTAGTTATTTTCCTGCGGCATTAGAGTCAACAACATTGAGAGTTGATTATAGTACTGGAGTTACGGCCTTCAACGTTGTTTATAGTCAAACATATAATGAAACAACATTTGATTTAGATTTAACGAAAATAAGAAATCCATTCGGAATTGACTTCACGACTAACTCAACTAGAAACTTACAACTAAGAGAAATTCAGGTTTCACAATTGAGAAATATGACCTTGGAATATGCAAAATATTCTTTGTATTTCCAAGAAGTTGGTTATCAATTGTTAAGAATTATACCAACAGAAAGTTTAACAAGTGGATTGTTAAATGTTACTATTGTTGGAAACCCTTTTTCGAGTCAAACAATAGTATATGATAATATTATAATTAGACCAAATGACCAAGAGGTTAATAAAGTTTTTAATGAAAACTTAGATGAGGTTGAAAACTTTTTATTAAATAGAACATCAACACCAATTTATACCGCATCTTTCGTTGTACCTAAAGAAAGTGATGATGGAACATATTTTAGTGATACTGATTCTGTAACTTGGCCAATACTTGGTATATGGAATTTAGATATCATTTCAGGAAGTTTTACGGATTATTTGACAAATCTAAATGATATAAGTGAATCTTTCGACTCTTATCGTACTAACTTAATTTCAAGATTTTTTACCACACCAGCTTTTAAAGAGTTTGATACAATCGGACAAAAGATGGATAAAGTTTTACAATTATATGGTAGAAGTTTCGATGAAATTAACAAATACATATATGGTTTAGCTTACACAACCTCCGTAAATTATAATGTTGGTAATGATATATCATCACAATTATTAAGAAATTTAGCACAAACATTAGGGTGGCAAACTAACATTTCACCTATTACTAACTCAGATTTTTTAGGTTCTGTATTTGGGCAACCCAACCAAGAAAAATCAAACTTTTCTGGTGTTCCAGTGTCTCAAACACCTGATGAATTAAATTATCAGTTTTATAGAAATATAATTTTGAATACTGCATTCCTTTTTAAATCTAAAGGTACTAGAAAATCAATTGAAAATTTATTAAGGTTGATTGGTGCACCTGATGCTTTAATTGAGTTTAATGAATATGTCTATTTGGCCGACCAAAGAATAAATATTGATAAATTCAACAGATATTTCGCACAAATTTCAGGTGGTACATTAGTCGAACAAACTCCGACTTTGGAAAGTTCGAATGTATTCACAATTTTTGGTGTTCAATACACGGGATTCACTACAACTGCTACAATTACGGATGTTAATATTACAATTGATGAATTTCCAATAGATAACTTAGGATTTCCCAAAACTATTACAGATAGTGAATCTTATTATTTCCAAATAGGTAGTGGTTGGTTTGAACAAACTCCACAACACAGGGCACCAGAACAAGTCGATTTTACTTTAAGTGTATTTAGTGGTAATAATCCTGACTATCAAACAAGTTTGAAACCATATACATATGGTCAGGAATATTTGGATAGATTTAGAAAATTTCCATTTTTACAACTTGGTTATAGTTTATCACCTTCGATTGATAATAATAAATCTTGGTATGATGATGAAGTATTAACGAGAGTTAATTTGGATGGTGGTATAAACGCGAGATATTTTGTTTCCGATGACAAATTAGTTTTAAATGTTAAAAATACTGAAATATTTTTAAATCCTGCTCAGGGGTTGGTTTATGATGTGTGGTTTATGTCATCCACTTTGAACTATCCAATACCTAATCAAGGGTTGAACTACGTAAATCCAAATGGATGTTTTCCTAATGCTGCAACTTGTTATCCTGATAGAGGTGGTGTGGATTGGACTATTATTAATCCTCAACCAAAACAGAAAACATTTTTTGAATTTGCTCAGACGTTTTGGAAAAACACAATCAATGTAAGAAATAGACAATTTTCTACAGATGGAAAAACAAGTGGATATCCAACACTACAATCGATATATTGGAAGTACTTACAATCGTTACAAGATGTGAATATTCCAAACAATAATTTTACCTATAAAACGATGATTGATTACGTCAATGGTTTGGGTGATTATTGGATTCGTTTGATTGAACAAATGGTGCCAGCAACCACTATTTGGAACACTGGTGTAAAAATGGAAAATTCAATTTTCCATAGACAAAAATTTCAATGGAAAAGACAAAGAGGTTGTCAGATAATAACTCAACCAACACCTGAAACTGGGGGTGGTACTGCCCCTGATGCAACAATTATTGCGTTGAGACCACCTTTGTGTAGACCTTGTGAATTGATTGATAACATATATACTTACGATTGTCCAGTACAAAATACTGAATGTCCAAAATATCCTTGGGAAAGTGATCCTAAACTTCCCAACTTTGGTAGTGTATTAGGAAAATTATTAAATGAATATTTAACATCAGTTGGGTATGATCCGAACAATTGTAGTTTAAATAATCTAACAACACAATGGTATGTTGATATTAGGATAGATGATGTTCAAGTAGTATCGTATCCATTCTTTAATGGAATCGGATATAATTTTATTCCATTGAGTTATCCAACAACCTCTGATTGGGACACAGCAATTGTTTCAGCTTTGAATTTGTTAAAACCATTGGGGTATGATTATTACTTTACAACTAATGATACTATTGTAGTATATAATCAGATATGTACCATACCTGAAACTGATATTAATTTTAAATTAAATGTCGGAATAAACTTCTCAATTTATTGTATATAATGTCTTGTTTTTTAGATGTAAACGTTTATAGTATCACGGGCGATTGTAGTAATACCTCATCAGGTGCATTCAGTATTGATATATATGGTAGTGCACCAAATTATACAATCTCTTGGTTATCACCACCTTTGGGGAATATACCATTAACTGGTGGTACGAGTGGATATACAAAAACTGGTCTATCAGGTGGTACTTATGTTTTTGAGGTGATTGATAGTTGTTCAGGTACAAGTACAATTTATCCTGTGAGTGTTTTTATATCTACTGGTACTTGTGTTACATTCTCAGGTATTAAAAATACAACTTGTAATCAAAATAATGGTAGTTTGACTGCCGATACAACTTACTATTATGCTACAAGTACATTTAGTTTATATGAATTAACAAGTGGATTTATAACTTCAGGACAAAGTTTTACAAGTGAATTCGTTTTTGACTCATTGTCTGCTGGTACATATTATGTGGTTGCTGATGATGGGGGTGGTTGTACTGGTCGTTCGGAAAGTTGTATTGTAAAATCGTCCTCAACTTTAGATTTTGGAATATACATTATAAATGACGCGGGTTGTGCGGTTGATTCAGGTGCACTTTATGTGACTGGTTTGACTGGTATTCCACCTTACACATACTCTTGGTCTAATGGTCAATCAACACCACAAATTACGGGATTAACACCTGGTAACTACAATGTTACAGTTACAGATGGTTCTAGTTGTTCGAAAAATCTATCAGCTGTCGTTGTAGAAGTTCCACCAGTTGGATTAGGTACGTTCACGGTTACAAATCCCTCATGTTACTCATCAGATGGAAGTGTAACAGTTGTTACTACAGGAGGTACAGCACCATATTATTATTCAGGTTCAAATGGAAGTGTGACTATAACATTTGCCTCAAGTCATACATTTACAGGTATTTCAGCGGGTAATTTTTCAGTGAGTGTAACTGATGCTGGTTTATGTAATTTTTTAGCATCCACGGTAGTTTTAACACCAAATTCGTTTACAAATGTTTCTGTTTCGACCACAAACTCATTATGTAATGATAATTCAGGTTCAGTATCTATTTCACTTTTCGGTGGTTCACCACCATATTCATACACTTTAATTGACTTTACTGGTAATTCCGCAACAACGGTTACAAACACGACTAACGTTAACTTTAATGGTTTGACATCAGGTAGTTATACTATTCAGATTACAGATGGTGGACCTTGTATTTTTACACAAGGTGTTGCAATCAATAATACAACTTTATTTACATTATCATCTGTTGTTTCAGCAACTACTTGTGGCCAAGATAATGGTGTTATCACTTTAAATATTAGTAGTGGTGGCACAGCTCCTTATATTTACGAATTAGATGGTGTAATAATTACTACAAATTTATCAGGTTATACTTTCTCAGGTTTAGCTGCAGGTAATTATACAGCTTCTGTAATAGATGCAAATTCGTGTCAACAAATATTACCAATTTTAGTACCAAGTTCATCTTCAGTTAATTTTATTTTGAACCCAACATCACCAAGTTTGGGTAACGATGGAATAATAGAAACATTTATTTTAGATGGTACACCACCATTTACCTTGAATTGGAGTTCAAATGTTCCAAGTGGTCAAACTGGATTAACAATTTCAGGTCTATCTGCTGGTACTTATACTTTGGGTGTTACTGATGATGATGGATGTACACAAATTAGAAGTATATCTCTGTTTGGGTATAATCTTATATCATCATATCAAGTTTTGAATCTTTGTAATGATGATTTCCAAAATAGCGGACAACTGATTAAAAAGGGACTTCAACAAATGTACTTGGAAGGATTCTTTGATTTAACGTCAGGGGATACAAATTGTTTATTAAGTGCGGCAACCTTTGTATGTGAAGTATCAGTTAATGGTGTTGTAAATAGTATTGGTTTCTACAATAGTACTACACTGAGTGACTTTCCATCTGACTCCGTATTTTTTAGTGTTGTTGAAACGTTATTAGCACTTTATTCGGAAATTGAAAGTGCAACAATAGACCCTTATACTGGAGAAATTACTATAAGTACACTATGTAATCCATCTATTAGTTACATAGATGCAACTGTAATCATAAATGTAAAAATACAATATGATATAAATTGTGTTAGTTGTGCGTAATTACCAAATATTTTCTTGTTTCATAAACCCTAAAACACAACAATAAGCATCACTCATATCAAAGTTTTCTTTTTTGAGTGTGTTGTTCTTAGTATAACCCCAATTTATTTGGGGTTCTCTTTTTGCGACTTGTTCCCAAATAATTTGTTTCTTGTCACAATCTTTTGGTAAGCCACCAAAAAGTACAAACTTACCTTTACCATTGTCTTTCACTAACCAAGGGAAGGCATTCTTTCTTGAGTTGTAAGTTGAAATGTATTCGGGTACTATACCCAATACATCATATATTTCTTTGGAGATAAGAGTATTATATCTCATTAATGTTTGTATGGTGTAAACATTGTTACTATTGAGTAAAGGTTCTTCGATAATAACCTTTTTTATATTTAGTTCATCGTATTTCTCAAGTTTAGTTTTAAAAACCTCTGTTTTTAAAAATAACTCTTTCATTTTATTTTCCTCTTTGGGCTTCAAAATGGGGGATATATGAGTTAGTTCTAATAAGTCCTTTGACTCCATATCGAAAAGAGCCCAGCCTATGGTTTTAGTTGAAACGTCTAAACCTAAAACCTTAGGCGATTGTTTGATTTTCTCTGTCATAATTTCTAAATATCTAACTTAATCACAAATTGTTGTATCCCTGTTCTAGGATAAGGTGATTGTAATTTAGATATAATCATAAGATTTTTATCAGAATCGTAAAGACCAATCTCACTAACGAATGGTTGGACTGAACTATCCCAACTTGGATTAGATGAATATTGAAATTCCGATTGACCTAATACAACTTGATACCTCATTTCATAAATTGTTGCTTGTATATCCGTTTCTATGTTTCCATAGAAATAATATTCGTCACCAAAGTTAAGTTGAGTACCAGTAAAACCAACTGTTGTTAAATCTATATAGTCACTTAAATCATATGTTGGGGCATCATCGTATAACTCTTGTGTTATTACAAAAGTATTACCAGTTAGGCCTGAAGATGTAATATAACCATTTATCGAAGTACCGGTAAGTTGATCAGTAAAATCAATTATTTTCCATTCTGTTGATTCTGGTCTACCCGAACTTACAATTTTTTGACAAATCATTTCAAATTTATCTGCTATAAAACCACTAAATACATCACATGGTGTCGGACAAATTGTAGTAGTTGTAGTTGTACAAGTTCCTATCCCGAAACCAACCACTGTAGTACCTGAAACATCTCTAATAGTGTTATCAAATAAACCATCAATGGTAAGTGCACAGCCACTAAAACTTGTACCTGTAATTGGTGTACTGATTACATAATCACAATCCACTACCTTTATTACTGATTGTCCTACTGAAATAGTTTGTGCGGTATAAGTTCGACAACTGAAAGTTAAACAATCCTCGAATAAAGTTGAAGTTACACCAGTAACTGATGGAACATCTAAATTCCAAGTTCCTAATGGTACATCATTCTGTGTTAGACCAGTTATAGTTGCAATTTTTGTGTTTCCTGAAAATAGTTGCCAACTTGCACCACTATATACTATTGTCTTGTTTGTAGACAAATTGTTATCCAAATATAATTCAGTGTTACCACTTAAAAACTTTATAAATTGTTCCTCGACACAAGAAATATTTTGTCGACAAATCGTCACACAAACTAAAGGTTCATAACTACAATCAGTAAAACCAGAAAGAATACTTGAACCATTATCCATAGTAAAATTACCAAAAGGAATATTTGTATCAAAGTCAACTATCAAATCTTCAGCTGAACCACTATTTACAAAAATCCAATTAGTACCATTGAAATATAAATTATAAATGTCATTCCCCACAATAATAGTTCTATACACTGGATAACCATTCAATATTTCAGAGGTTTTTACGAATGGATATGCTGCAAAATCATTTGGATTTGTATCAGGGTCTAATGTTACCCAAAAAGTGAATCCAGTGTACCAACAAGGTTGAATTGAAGTCGGAGCTGAAGATAAACAACCAAACTCATTACCAAATCTAACACTAACATTTTGTGAATTGATTGGGTTACAAGTAACATTCGGTCCTTGTATTAATTGATAATAGTTGGAGTGTAAAGAATTAGTAAATGACGAACTATTAGATAAACGATATGTTACATACAAATAATCAGAACTACCAGTCAAAATCCCCTCAACTGAATTATTATCTAACCCACAAATATTAGGTGTAATTAAAGAAATTTTTGGTGCTGGTAACGTCCAGTTTCTATTCGATTTGTAAGATAAAGCAGCAACCAATTCTTCATCATCAATTATAATTAGTTTGTGGTCTGGAAATACCTTCCCAACTCTATTTGGAATTCCTGCTTCAGGTGTTGAATTCTGATTTGGATTAGTATCCCATAGGTGGTAATATCTAATACCAGGGTTATTCATATCTTCATTCTTAGTTGATTCCAAGTAATGAACCTCAAATAATGGTGTTAGTAAACTATCAAAACCAGGAGGGTCAACATAAAAAGTTTGACCATAACAACATTGTGGGTTTTTGTGCCACATTATCCAAGGCAAATGAACTTTGAAGTTTCGAGCCTCACCAGTGTTATCTTCTGGTTCTGTGATATCACGGGGTTCTAAAGCAAACTTTTCACCATAAAAGAAGTCAATTGTATTATTTGTATAATGAATAATAGCTATAGCTTTTTGTTCTTCAGGTGTTACTATTATTTTTTCATCGAATGAGTTAAAATAATATGTTGAATCAGTATCCGTTTGTCCACTACTCGAGGCATAACCAAAATACTCCTTAGACCCCAAATAATTGATTGAACCGAATTGTGTATAATCCTTATATATTGCTGAATTTAATCCTGCAGGATTTTCAGACCAAGGAATATTCATATTCCAAATTTTCACATCAAATTGGTCAGTGTAACAAACTGATTCAAAATTTATAACATCATAAGGAAAATGTTGGAAAGGTGTAACACTATCGTATATTTCAGTCATACCTGAAGGATAAACGATAACTCGAGCATAACAATCACTACTTAAATATGAAAAATCAGGCGTAGTTCTATCTAACGTAATGTTAGTCAAACAAACATCCACAATTCTGTAGGTTAAAATTGAATAACAACTTGACATATCAACAACACAAGTTGCTGAATAACTTGGAATACAAGGTCCACAATTAGTTACGGGACAAGTTGTGGTAGTTGTAGTAGTTGGAGGTGGTGGTGGATTACAAGGGTTAGTTGTTGTTGTCGTTGTTGTCGGGGCTGTTGTGGTTGTAGTAGTAGCTGAATAACAATTACAATTATCAACACCACTTCCATCGTATATTATTGTAATAATGTCACCAACTTTATAATTTCTAACAAAATTTGTATTACAAGTGATTGATGATACCACAATTGTGTTTGAACCATTCAAACTATTCATTTGGATTACATAGTTTGATGTAAGTGCATAATCACCAGTTGTTATAGCACTCCACAAAGTAGTGGAATTTGTTGTTGTACCCAAGAAAAACCCCCTTGGTGATGCTGTATTATAAACTGGACTAACAATAGATTGCATAAAGGGTATTCCATATGTGTTACCTGCGTTACCATCAACGAAATATGGATACTTAATATTTTCTTTATTTGACTGAGGAACACCTGCAGAATTCTGAGCATTGAAACTTGGTTCCAAAATAACACTATTATATTGGTTATATTGTGTTTGTGGAATTGCGTTATACGAAACCTCACTATCACCAATTTGGAAATAGCTTATGTTAAAATTACCTTGTGAAATTTTTTGTCTACCAGTATCGGTAATTCTTGTGTTTATTAAACCCGATGTGTTTTTTAAAATATATCCCATAGTGATAAATATCCAAAATTGATTTTATGTTATTATAACCCTACAACAATAGCAACCTGAAATCGAAACATTACTTAAAGAAAATGTTTCATTTGTTTGTCCGAAATAACAAGCAATATCTTGGTTTTTAGTTAAAGTCGTATTAGTGGTAAGTAGTAGTGTATCAGAACTTGTCAAACTAATATTATTCCAAATTTCGTTATAAGAATTAATAAACAATGTTTGATTTTGACAACCTGGATTAGGATTGTAAGACGTTGATTTTGTTAGTCCTGTTGACGAAATACTTTGTGTATTACTGTTCTTCTGAAGTGTACTATTCGATGTTGTGGTCGATGTACCTGAAAATGGGGAACTCTTAGCGGTGTTTAAGTGTATTAAATTGAAAGAAATAGTAACCCCACTTGGTAATTCAGGAAATACTGAAATAGTCGTTTGATATTGTTTAGTTAATGTAGTATTATTGTCAACAATAGTTTTAGTCGATGTGTTTAATGTAACATTATACGTTATTGAGTTATTCGACTCAATTAAAATTGGTGTATTAGTTGAGGTTGAACCTGAAACGTCTTTTACTATGACTGAATATTGACCAGGACACAAATTTGAAAACAAAGGTGTATTTCTGAAAGTCGAACCATTATCAATAGAATACGAATATGGTGGTGTTCCATTATATGCTTGGATTGCAAAAGAACCATCACATCCACAAATATTTTGATTAATGTTTACTATTGATGTAAGAATCATAATTATGACGAAGATTTAAATGTTAGTGAACTTGTTAATGTACCACCTGCAACCAAATTAGCAGTTAACGTAATTTGATAAGTATGTGTTGTACCAACTGGTGGACAGGGACCTTCCCATCCCCTAATGTTCGATGCACCTGGGTCATCTGTAGTTGGATTGATTGTTGGTGAACCAATCCATGTTACACTACTACTGACTTCAGTTTGCGAAGGATTGATGTTGGTCACATCCCAATGAACATAACCTGGGTTATCCAAGTCCTCACAGTAAATTTCGTAACTACTTATCTGAGAACTTGTTAAACCACCTTGTAAATACCATTTTATCCAAGGTGTGGAGTTACCACCAGTACAAGTTCCACCTGAGAATTTATATAATGAAGGTATATTATTATAGTTCAATCCCCACCATTCATTTATAGAGACGTATAGATATTTTTCACAAGGTCCGAACGTTGAAATGGTTTGTTGTGTTGTGTAAATACTATTCATGACCCAACCTACATAATTCGGGTCAACACCTGGTATTGGTGCAATAGGTGATGAGTTGTATATATACCAACCACTATAACCAAAGAAAGTCGTATTCAAATCACTAATTGTTGAAGCAGACAATGACCAAGCACCTGAAGTACCAATGGTTGGATTAAAAAATACTATCTCATTACCCGAACTTGAAATCCACGATACATAACCATTGATATAATTGTTTAATCCAAAAGTTAATTGTTCTTGTAATGGTGTATCTGTCTTTCCGATTCTCTTTGTAATGTCTATAGTTAAACAGAAAATATTCTCAGCATAATTTGGTACTGGAGGTGTTGTAGTTGTGGTTGAAGTGGTTGTAGTAAATCCTGGTATCGTACAAGTTGTTGTAAAAGTATAGTCACCATAATAGTCAGTTACAACTGCTGTATAATTACCAGTTGAAAGACCACCTATTGTGTCACCACCTACTCTTATTGTACCATTAGGGTATGTCCATCTAATTGTGTATGGAGGTACACCACCAGTGATATTTAGGGTTATCGAACCATTTGCACTATCTGGTTTACCTGTTACATTCGTGACTGAACATAAAACATTTAGTGGTGATATGGTTAATACATTACAATCATTCACTGGAATATAACCAGCATTTATATAAGGTCTTGTTGTCGTAGTTGTTGTTGATGTAGAGGTTGTAGTCCCTACACAACCAGTTCTTAGTACTTGTGAACAAAAAGGAGTACCTGTACAAGTTACTAAAGTAAAACCACTTGCACATGTTAATCCTGAATTTCCTGAATTGTCAAAAGTTGAACCTGTTAAATTTCTTGTTGAAAAAACGGTAACTTGAGTTAAGTCCGATTGTGATGTTATAGCAGTTAATGTGGTTATACTTCCTGAATATATTTCAGCACCAAAACCAGCATTAGACCCTGCATTTAATCCCTCAATTTCTAAATAATTAGGTCCGGCTGGTAAAGTTATTGGGAAAACAGACCATGTTGAAAAAGTTTGCCCATATGTACGATATGCTGAAGTAAGATTATTGTATTGAACTCCATTTGTAAATCCACTCGTGTTTGCTTCTACTAAAAGTACACTATTCAATTTGAATCTAAAATAGTCGTCAGCACCCAAACCTATATAATAAGTTTGAGAAACTGGGTTATTAAAACATGCTGTAAAACCAATCCAAGTGTTAAATGGTGTCCCACCAGTTGTTGGCCACACACCGCAATAATTCAATCGACCTGGTGAATTAGGTAAAAGAGTGGTACTTTTGTTACCCCAAACTGTGTTGGAATTGGCACAAGGAAATATTTTAGGTCCGTGAGTTGTTCCACTTAAACTACAATTCTCTAAAGCACCATTTGGTGAAACTACTGATTGACCAACACCAGGGCCTCCCAAAACATAATTTAATGTTCTATCCTTCAAACTTTTTGTTGTGTCTGAATCAATAAAAAAAGTTGTGTTAAATATTGGTGTACCATTTTTGGTTTGACTTAAACCAGTTGTACCCGTTAAAATAATTGGATAAGTTAAGTTCGTAATATCCTCATAGAATATTGTTCCCATAAATCCATTGGTAGGAAATTGAGCTGACTTTAACGCAGTCAAAGTCGAGGAAGACCCACTTGTGGATGCGGTTATTTGTCTTACACACGCAGTATTGTCGGGTAACGCAGTATAACCTGATGGACAAAAACAACTCATTTATTAGATTTTAATATAAATAGATTTATAGATGGTTTTGAACAATCTTTTTCATTATTTCGATATACTTTATTGTTGAACTATCCTTTTCAACGTAATCAAAATGATTTATGTTTTGACGTAATCTATCTAATGGATTAACGTTTATATATTCTCCTTTGTAAAATTTAGTATTTTTAAGGTCATCAGTTACACCAGCCATATGAAGAATTGGTTTAGTATTGTAAATTTCAATTGAATCTGTTGCCCAAGAGAAATCCAACTCTGATGTTATTTTTGTTTCATAATTATGTAACCATAGATTCCACAACAAAGACCACATTTCTGCTGTCCAAAATTGTATCTCACCAGGATTAATTGGAAATCTTTTTTGATAACTTAACATCTGATCATATAGTGGTGTACAATCTTCATATATTTTTTTCCACAATTTATAATCAGAATTTTTAATCAGATATTGTCCGCCACCAGAATTATTTTGATTTTCTTTTATAATATTCACATCAACACCAACTACATTTGCCATTTCTTGTAGTAATTGACCTTTATTTGAATTGGGATGTTTGTATTCATATCTGTTACAACAATCAATAATATAGTTGTAACCTATGTAACCAATTGTGTCAGATAGATAGTTAGTATTATCTTGTAACAAAGTACCAAAATCAGGTAATCTTCTGAAAACTATGTCGGCATCGTGTAGAAATAAGTTTTTACCTAATTTAGGATTTTGTTCTAAAAATTTATAAACCAAAAAAGGTTTGATATTGGGTATATAATGTTTCTGTTTTCTATCATCTAAATAATGATGAACATTAATATCCAAATCTTTTAATTGAAGTGATTCTTCAGTTGGTTTTGTGTTACCATGCACCATAGCAAATAATACGTGTATTTGATTAGGGTTAATTCCCATCTCAATAAAGTTATGAACATATACTCTTACTTGCCAGTGAAAATATGGTACATCTGGTTGTGCTGATACAAAAATTAAATCCTCCATATTAAAAAAATATAGAGGATTATTTGACTTTATAAATAATACAAAATATCCACAATACTATTAAAAGTTGGAGGGGGTTATCTATAAATAAAAACTTTACATTCTATATAAGTTTTTTACCTACTTATTTCCTCCCAATCTAAGGATGCAAACACGGTTTCGCCATTATCTGCTGCAGAAATTGCTATTAAAAACTCAAAAGGTGTACCAGATAAACCATTCCTTTCTAATTGATTAGCAAATAATGCTTCTTTCAAAATGTCAATTGAAAAATTTGATTGATTTGTTGTTAAAAAATATCCTGAAGCTAATATTCTTCCACCTGAATACGATGTTGCTGTCAAATTATACTCAACACTTGAATCAACACCAGCACTAACCCAACTTCCACCTGATGTTGTACCTGATGAAACCAAACGCCAATTATATGTACCTGTAGTAGTACCAACTAATGAAAGCGCTGTGGCTATTACTACAGCATCTAACCTTGTTGATTTTAATCTAATCGAAACAATTGGGTAGTAAGTACCTGCGGTAGTTAATGTACGTCCTGAAGTTATTGGTGTACCTACTGCTTGTTGTAAACCTCTTAATTCATAACCCCCCACTTAGATATGAAATAACAAA
>Ga0247723_1000353_pt1 | contig 31566 bp, 51 predicted proteins | sample MSEWelMarce5H_FC_FD_189079 | JGI IMG/M metagenome (GOLD analysis project Ga0247723, IMG submission 189079) | Subsurface sediment microbial communities from gas well in West Virginia, United States - MSEEL Well Study Marcellus 5H_FC | ecosystem: Environmental > Terrestrial > Deep subsurface >... | reverse complement strand
CACTAAGCAAAGAGGTTGAAGGACTTCTTTCGTTAGTTGCTAAGTTGGAAAGCGAACTTTCTGAAATGAAGAAAGCAAACGAAACACTTTCAAGCGAAGTAACAAAACTAAGCGCGCAGCCTGCAGCGTCTTCAATCAAAGAAGTAAAACAGGCAAAACAAACACCTTCTAAGCCATACGCTAAAATGTCGGCAGAAGAACGTTTCTTATTTAACCTTAAAAAATAAAAAATAATACAATTTAAAAAATGGCTACTACCACTTCATTAACTACCACTTATGCTGGTAAAGAAGCTGCAGGATATATTCGCGCAGCGTTCTTAAGTAACGAGTCTTTAAACGCAGTTACTTTCAAAGAAAATATCGAGTACAAACAAGTTGTTCGCAAATTAGTTGACAACGTTACTTTCGCAAACGCGACTTGTGACTTCACACCAACAGGAACTGTAACACTTACGGAGCGTATCTTGACTTTAGAAAAATTCCAAGTTCATAGACAATTGTGTAAAAATACGTTTTTATCGGATTGGGAGAGCAAAGCAGAACAAGACGGTTTCTTGCACGCTTCATTAACTGACGCTTTAATTGCTAATGTAATGGCAGGTGTTGCAGCTAACAACGAGATTGTTATGTGGCAAGGTGTTAACGCAACTGCAGGTGAGTACGCAGGTTTCGAAACTTTGTTCTTGGCTGACGGAGATGTTCTTGATGTTGATGCTCCAGAAGCAATCACTTCTGCAAACGTAATCGACGAAATGAACAAACTTGTTTTAACACTTCCTGTGCGCGTTCGTCGTGCTACTGAGAAGCCTGTAATCGCGGTATCTTCAAACGTTGCTGAAGCGTTCAGAACTGCAATCTTAGGTCTTGGCGGTGGTTCTTACTTGTATCAAGGAGAAACTGTTAAGATGACTTGGCAGGGACAATACGACATCATCGAGTGTCCTGGTATGTCTGACGACACAATGGCTATGTTCCAAAAGTCAAACCTTTGGTTCGGAACTAACTTGAAAGACCAATGGAACAACGTTGCAGTTTTGGATATGTACCAATACGATCTTTCTGACAACGTACGTTTTGCTTGTTCATTCTTCGCAGGTGTACAATACGGCTTCGGAAACGAAATCGCGTTCTACCAATACACTGCCTAATTAATTAACCAACCCTTGCACGATAGAGGTGGTGGCGTAAAAACCACCCCTCTTTTGTGCTAATAAAAAACATACACATATGGCTTGTGAATTAAACATCGGATTTACTTTAGACTGTAAGACGGGGATTGGCGGCATTAAAAAAATCGTTTTGGTTGACAAAACAAACGTCACCTCATTTACCTTAGATGCAGACGAAATTGTAACTGCAATTAACGCAAACGATGCGCAAGAAATTTATACTTACGAATTGCCAACTCAAACAGGTTCATTCGAAGAGACAATAAATTTCAACCGTGACAACGGAACAATTTTCTACACGCAAACCGTGAACGTAATGTTGCACAAATTAAGCGCGGCAAAGCGTCTTGAATTGCAAAACGTTGCAACTGCTCGCGTAATTGTTTTCGTAAACGATAGCAATGACAATTGGTGGGCTGTTGGTTATGAGTACGGTGCTGATCTTTCAACTGCAACAGCAGCAACAGGAACAGCGTTGGGTGACGCAAACCAATACACTTTGGCTTTCACTCATGAAGCTGCAAAGCGCGCTTACAAATTAGTGAACGCTCCTACTGTAATCATTACAGACTAATTAAAAAAAAACTTTTACACATAGAGGGATTAAACGTCCCTCTGTGCTGTAATTTTAGCGTAAAGGAATAAGGGAATGGTTTACCTCAATACAAATACAGCTAATCAATACGCGTGGCTTTCACTCGATGAAGGTCGCCAGTATTTTAACGTTGCCTTTACGCATTACTTACTTGTTATGACTTACGAAATGACAGGTGAAAAACTCGAACAAGTAGTTGTCGTGATAAACGAAAACGAACGCGTGACTAAAATAAGACTTACGACAGTTGGTTTAATCGATGCAGGACGTTATCATTACGAAGTGTACGGTCAAAACAGCTCAACGAATACAGACCCTACCGACGCTTCCGTTGTTGGAAAGGTTGAGGAAGGATTAATGATTTTATCTAACGGAACAAATTACTTTGACGTTTCAACACCTACCATACCGGTAGATGTAATTTATACAGGCTATTAAAATGAGTAACATACAAGAAATTTTACTTTCAAGATACGAGCCTGTTGAGGCGATTGAAAAAGAAAACAGAAGCGGTTGGATTGACTACGGTTCTAATAATTTATATCCAAATTATTTGCTTAATCTCTTTCACAATTCACCAATTCACAACGCGTTGACGAACTCAATTGCGTATATGATTGAAGGAAAAGGAACGGGAACAATCCTTGACAACGCATTGCAAGGTATTTCATTCGACTTAAAACTTCAAGGCGCATTTGTTGCAGAAGTAATATGGTCAATGGACTTCACACGCGTTGTACAAATCAACCACTTACCTTTTGAAAATTGTCGTCTGGCTTACGATCGTGAAGAAGACGATATTACAGGAATTTTTTACTCGAAAGACTGGGCAAATACGCGAAGCAAAAGAGGAAAGCCAGAGTTCATTCCTGCGTTTAATCCTTCAATCGCGCAAGAACAACCACGTCAAGTTATTTACGCACACGGAATGAGCGCGGGTAGTGTTTATTATCCTAAACCCGACTACTTCGGAGCGTTGAATTACGTTGAGTTGAGCTATCAAATGGGACTTTATCACGTCAATAATATATTGAACGGATTATTCCCTTCATTCATTATTAACTTCTTAAACGGAATACCGCAGAAAGAAGAACGTGAAGCTATTCGTCGCGAATGGGAAACAAGATTAAGCGGTGCAAGTAACGCGGGTAAGTTCTTAATGACATTTAACGAAGACCCAACACGCGCTCCACAAATCGAAGCGTTTCCACTTAGTGACGCGGACAAGCAATATCAGTTTTTATCAGAAGAAACAGCGAAGCAAATCATGGTTGGACACCGTGTTGTTTCACCTCTTATTCACGGAATTAGAGACACAACAGGATTCGGTTCTAACAAAGACGAAATGTTGGTAGGTTTGGAGATATTCAACAGCCAAGTTATTCGTCCTTATCAAAGAATAATCGAAGAAGTATTTACACCGATTTTAGGAGACGTAAATATAGAGATGAACTCTATCTTCGAAGACGGAATTTCAATCGATTCTAACGCACCTACCGCAGTAATAGACGTACCTTCAACAGACGTAACAGAAACACCAACAGGAATAACCGAAAAAGTTAGTGATGTAACATACAACGGAGCGCAAATTGCTTCGGCTTTGGAGATTGTCGCAGCGGTTGGACTTGGAACGCTAACGCAAGAACAAGCGATTGTATTCTTGGTTCAATTCTTAGGTCTTGATGTTGATGTTGCGAAGTCAATGTTTCAAACAACAGGCGATGCGGTGGCTAAATTGTCAGCTCAAAAAAAAAAAGTAGTTGCGAAGAAAGCAAAGGATGCGGGTGTTAAGATAAGCAAAGAAGAAGGTGAAGCGTGGCTTGCACACTTACGCGAAAAGGCTGAGTACATCGACGAAGAAGAATGGCAGTTGCTATCTGACGAAGAAGTAACCAACCCAGAAGACGAAGAAAAGTTCCGCTCTGAATTTATGAGTGTTCGCGGTTACGCAAAACCTAACGAAAAGAGCGAAGAAAAGGACACGGGGTTGTATAAAGTTCGCTATTACTATTCAAGAAACTATACTTGGAAGGAAGGCGAAATGGTAACACGCGATTTTTGTCAAGAAATGGTAGCACTTTCTAAACTCGGAGCGTTGTTTAAGTACGAAGATATTATTGCTATGGGTGACGCAGGTGTAAACGGAGAGTTCGCACCAAGTGGTAGCTCAAATTATAGCATCTGGGAATGGAAAGGCGGTTCATATTGCAGACACGCTTTCTTTAGAAAGATATTTTTCCGCAAAAGAAAAGACGGAAAGTTTTTGCCTAACGATGGATTGAAAAACGATACTGTTGTTTCGGGTAAAATACCAAACGAACTATTTCCAAAAGGAGTAGAATCAATCAGACCAAACGACACACCAAACAGAGGTTCACTTAAATACTCATAAAAATGGCACTACAACCCGAAGTTCTACTCATAGACGAAAACTATATCAAAAAATATACTTGGATTAACGGCTCTGTTGATCCGTTGTTGATGTATCCTGCAATCTATTTGTCGCAAGACAAGTACGCTCAATTGTATTTGGGAACTGACTTGTATAATAAGATTAAAGAAGACGTTGTGAACGATGACATCGCAGGCGCATACGAAACGCTTCTTGATAATTACTTGCGTCGAATGGTTATGTGGTGGACGATGTACGAAGTGCTTCCGCATTTGTACGTTAAAACAGACAACGGAAGTTTAGTAATTAGAACAAGCGAAGACACTCAACCTATTTCACAAAGCGACTTACAAAACTACCGCGATCAAGCGCGTTCGCAGGCGATGTTTTACACTCAACGCATGGTTGATTATTTGTGTCACAACAGCTCTGACTTTCCAGAATACACGACGAACACAACAAATCAAATTTGGTCTCAAACAAATGTTTATCCTTCGAACGCTTTTGAAATTTCAATGGGTCGCGACGGACATCCTTATGAATACAGAAGGCCTGGACTTGGTTGGTTAAAATAAAAAATGAATGGCAAAAAAGGGACGGAAAAAAGACTTAACAATGCAGAAGATTTACGAAGAAAAATTTCGTAAGTATCTAGCGAAGAAAGAAAAACAAATAAAGAAACTGTCTAATGAAAGTTAACGCTGAAGGATACGCGCTAATTAAGCGTTTTGAAGGTTGTCGTTTGAAGGCTTACAAATGCCCTGCAAACGTGTGGACGATTGGTTATGGAAACACTTTCTACGAAGACGGAATGAAGGTCAAAGAAGGCGACGTGATAACTCAACAACGTGCTGAGGAATTAGCGAAGTTTATCATTGATCAATTCGCTGTAACCATTGCGCCATTCATCAAACAACCACTTAACGAAAACCAATTCAGCGCGTGTGTTTCGTTAGCGTACAACATCGGACAAGGTGGTTTCAAAAAGTCTTCTGTCTTCAAGAAATTAAACATCAATCCTAACGATCCAACGATTGCTGATTCTTTTCGTCTTTGGAATAAAGGTGGCGGAAAGGTTCTTGCAGGTTTGGTAAAAAGACGCGAAGCTGAAATTGCATTATACTTTAAGTCATGAACACAGAAACTGAAATTGCCTTGATACACGAACAATTGCAAGAAATGGACAAGAAGATTGACCGTATATACAACGTGTTAATCGGCGACGATCAAATGAAGATTGAAGGCCTTGTGAGTAAGGTTCAAAAGCACGACAAGTACATTCAAAATCAAAGGTTGCAGGTCGCTCGTTTGGGTGGTATTGCAACCGCTGCTGGTGTTGTTGGTGGTTTAATCGTTCAATTTATTCTCAAACTTATATGAAAGAATGGTTGAAATCTTTGTTAACATCGTGTTCAAAAGTATCAAGTAAGCGAGTAATTGCTATATTTGTTGTAATTAACTTAATCGTTTTGAGTTACGTTGCGACATTTACATACTACGTTTGCCCGATTGCGATGTTTGACACGCTCGCTCTTTTGACAGGTGGAATGTTTGGTGGTACTGTAATTGAAAAGTTCACTAAATCAAAAATAAATGAAGGGAGGAATCAAGAAAACACCTCGGATAATAGCTGAGGAAATCTGTTCTAAATTTAAAGAAACACCTTCGATGACATTAGCGAAAAAGTTGTTCGCTGAATATCCAGAGGTCTATAATTCACTCGACCACGCACGAACCACCATTCGAATGATAAGAGGTAAAATTGGAGCGCGACAAAAGAAATCTTTAAAAGACAAATCATTGCTTGAAGAAAATCCACGACCATTGAACCCATTCGCACTTCCGAAGTCGTACTCCAAGAAAAGAAGACACGTTGAATTGAAAGGAAACAAGTTTCTCATTCTTTCCGATATTCACTTGCCCTATCAAGACAACGAAGCGTTGGAGTGCGCTATTGAAGAAGGGTTGAAACAAGGATGTGACGCAATCATTTTAAATGGTGACGCGTTGGATTGTCATATGATTAGCGACTTCGTTAAAGATCCACGCAAGAGAAAATTCAAAGACGAACTATATTCAATCCGTCAATTCCTCGCGTCGCTTAGAAACACTTTCCCGAACGCGAATATCTATTACAAAGAAGGAAACCACGAAGAACGTTACTGGCGTTATATGCGAATTAAAGCACCCGAACTATTCGACATTGACGCTTTCGACTTTCCAACGCTAACCCATTGCGACAAGCACGACGTGAAATGGATTGACGGAAAGAGCAAGTTAAACATTGGTAAGTTGTCTATCTTTCACGGACACGAATTTGGAAAGCAATTCCTTCCGTCAGTCAATGTAGCGCGTGGTTTATTTATGAAGACGAAGGTCAGCGCGTTATGCGGACACCACCACCAAACAGCTGAACATAGCGAACGAGACGCAAATGGAAAATTTATTACTTGTTGGGGTGTCGCTTGTTTGAGTGAACTTTCGCCCGATTACAACCCCTATTCCCGCTATAATCACGGATTTGCCATTGTTGAGAAAGGAAACAACGGAGCGTTTAGCGTTAAAAATTACCGCATACACGAAGGAAAGATACTATGAGAAAGAATTTATTATTTGCAGTCTTGCTCGTTGTTGGAACGGCTATTATTTGGACGGTGATTTGTTGGAATTGGTGGGGACGCGATAAGGCAAAAGACGTTCACGTTGAAATTCAAAAGCAAGATAGCGTCATAAACTACAACGCTGGCGAATACGATCGTCTGCTACAAGAACAAATTGAACTATACAAACAACTCCGCACCTATGAAGACGCTCAATCTAAAGCCAAAACCACCTATCAAAGAAATCGTTCTGCTGTTATTATTCGAGATACTATTGTTCGCGTTGATGTTATCCGTTTGGTGAACTCTTGCGACAGCGTTATTGCTTCGGACTCTCTCGTTATTAACAACCTCAAAGAACAATTGAACGTTGAAGGTCTAAAAGTAGAAAACTTACAAGAAGTCGTTGAGGCTTATGAACAGAAGACCGATATTTTGACCGAAGAAATTAACACTCTAAACGTGGAAAACAAAAAGTTAGACAAACAAAAAAAGCGCAGAAACCACGCTTTAATCTTTACAACGTCTGTCGCTGCTCTTTCTACTTTTGTTCTTTCAGTTTTACTTTAGATTCGGGAATGTAGAACTTCAACGAAAACTGAATTGCTTCACTTAAAAAAGTGTTGCGACTATTTTCACCTCGTTTCTCGTCAATCTCGTTCCACAGGTCTTTGTGCAAATAAACACAAATTCCTTTTTTAGTTTTACTTTCTGGCATCTATTTCTGATTTTATTTTGTTAATCAATTCGTCGTATTGTTTCAAAGTCATAATGCGTTTACCTGTTGTTGGTATTCCCATTCGTGGGTTTTCGGGGTCTTTTCCCCAACCTCTAACGTATAAACAATCATTGTATTCATATAGATTTTCCATATCAATTTTCAAGGAAACCAAATGGTCATAAACAGCATCTTCAATTTGACGAAATCTGTCCATTTGATAAAATGCTTCTTTTAGTTTCACTTGGTCTTCTTCAGTTAGATAACGCATCCTCTTCAATTTTAAGTTTCTTCAAATAAAGCGCAAGGTCTAACGCTTCCTCGTATGCGTGTTGTAGCCATTCTGAACGCGTTAAATCAGTTCGGTCGAGTGTTGTTCCATAGGTGTCAATTCCCTTCGCTTCACGCGCTTCTAATTCAGCAATGACTTGCGTGAGTAAATTACTTTTCTTCATTTACTTTGTTGCTTTAATTCTTTTTTAATTTTTCTGATTTGAGCGTGATATTCTTTTGTAGTCATTATTCTATTATCACCTCGCAATAAAACACCTAACATTCTCTGGTTAAATAATGGGTCTTCAATCGCTGAAGGAATACCGCGAGTTCCTAAATAAATACCGTCTCGTTTTTGATAAAGATTTCTAAAATCAAGATTATTAAAATGGTTGTCAAAATAGTTATACATTTCGCTTTCTATCTTTTCAAAAAATTCTAATTTATCTAACGCTTCAACAAATTGCCCTTGTGCTTCGTGCATCTTTCCAACAAATCTTTTTCTTTGATCAAATACACCAACAAATTCATAACTGTCTAAGACGTATCTTTTATAATTTGTTTTTATGTAATCTTTTATAAATTCTTCTTCGGTATATTCTCTTTTAAGAATATAAGAACGATAATCCAGTTCTTTCTCTAAAGATAAAATTTCATAAACAAATTCTACTTCAACATCTTTGTTTGGAATTTTGTAGTTTTCATTTATTTCAATATAACGTTCAAGTATTTCTTTTTCCTCAACGTCTTTTGGTAATAGAAATTTAAGTTCTTTCATTTGATTTATGGTTTTAGGTTTAGTTAATTTTCTTCATTATTTTTACTCATCATTGAACCAATCATAAGCGCGAGATATATTTTCTCTTTCGCGTTTAAGTCTTTCCGTTGAGAAAGTTCCAAAAGAATATCTCCTAATATCTTTCCTTGTTGAAAGTAGTTCGCAAGCGAATTAACAATTTCGCGTTCGCGTTCGTAAGTCATTTTCAAAGACTCGTATAGTGGTGTGTTTTTCATCTCGTAAATGTATGCTAAATAATTCTAACCGACAACATATTGTCCATAAGTTGGATTGAGTTCGAAATACATTCGCATCATTATCGCGTCGGCAACGTCTGGACTTATTCCTTCGCGGTTTTTGATAACGTCTTTCGGTGTTACCTGCAACTTTCCATCCACGTCTGCGCGGTGTCGCTTAATCATCTCCAGTTCGCGAATGATTTGTTCTTTGCGTGTGTTAGATAAGATTGTGACCTTGTTTTCTTCGACGTATTGAGCCAATTTGTAGTAACATTCACTCTTTAAGTTTTGATATTGCGGGTGTTTTGGTTTAGATCCGTTCTGAAATCCTAAACACTTAAGAAAGTCGACCGTTCCCCCACCAACTCCATCTTCATCACAGATAACATTTTGTAAAAGAATTGAATGTTCTTTCATCACAACGCGTATCTTATTTACAACCTCGTCAATTCCTGCACGATTGAGTTCAATTATATCGATAATGGTAAGACCTTCCCAAACAATAATAATCGTTCTATCCTTCCCAAAACGCGCAATATCGGCTGTGATATATTTCTTTCCTTCATTGATTACTTCGTTGCGGAACATTCGAAGCAGGTTCTCCGTGTTGAATAGTTTGTCGCTGTCGTCGTCAAACTCCCAATTACCTTCTAAAAGTCTTTTTCGGTCATATTCTGGAAGTCTTCTAAGAGATTCGATGTATGCTGAAGGTAAGAACGGATTGTCTTGCGGTAACGCTTGAACAAGCGCTCGATGTAAAGGTAGTTCGTTACGGTTGTTCTTCATATAGAACTCATTATACAACCAACCCTTTGAAGGATTACACGAAAGAAAACCTTTCGGAATTAACCCCGCGCTTAATGAATTACAATTACTACATTTCCATTCAATAGGTTTACCGCTTTCATCTTGTTTTGTTACTTCACCTTTATTCAGTTCTGGTGCTGAACATTTATTGCAGAAATGAGTTAACTTATGGCGGCAACGAGAATGAACGATGTTCACGGCTTTCTCGGTAACTTCTGAAACTTCATCTATGAAATAGTCAAGTATTTCAAGCGACCCAAGTTGGTCGAAGTTTTCTTTTGAAGGATAAGCGAATAGGTCTTTTAGCACTATTTCACTTCCATTGAAGAACTTAATAACGTTTGTTTGTCCGTTGTAGGTGTAGTGTTTGTCAGCAACTAAACCAAAGTCTTGAGCCGTTTCAAAGAACGTGTTGAGCGTGGTCTTTTTGAGCGTGTCTAATTTAGAACGTCCAATAAGCGAACGTGTTCCAGCGTACTTCAAACGTCGTTGTATTTGCCACATACACCCGAACTTCGTCTTACCACCGCCCGCCGCGCCACCGTATAACAATTGCTCAACTTCACAATCGGTTGCAAGGTAACTCAACGCTTCAATCTGACGCGGCAGGTATTCGGGTTTATAAGGTTTCATCTATTCTAATCATTGCGTAAGACTGCGGAATTTGTGCAATTATTTTATCTCCGATTAAGCACCACCAATAATTTTGAGCAGACGTTCCATACTCTTGCACTTGTTCACATAAAACTTCATGCGCTTCGCCTGTTACAGGATGAATGAATTTGTACTTTCTCATTAAAATAAACTTAATTGAGGTTCACTAACTAATTCTTTTTTCGGTTGTACAACTTCACCAATTGCCATTAACACTCCGTCAAAACGTCCATTGAAGTTTCCTAGTTGAAGTGCTTGTGTCAATTCGAACTTTGCCTGTTCAATTGCTTGTTTTGCAGTTGCATAAACATCTTCTTCGTACCAACCAATCGGAGTGCAAATGGTCACGTTTGATCCGTGTATTGTCCACGAGTATTTCCAACCATACTTATTTTTGGCAACATCATAAGAAGCGAAAATTCCGTCGGCTTTGTAATACATTCCGTCTGGGTTTTCACAATGCCCTTTTTCGTTCCAATTATACTTACTCATTGCTTTGACAAATAAAGTTTGTAAAGTTCACGGAAGCCTTCAAACTGAATTGCTTCTTTTAGAAGCTGACGCTTCCTGTCACTCATTCGTTCAACCATTCCTTTGCTTAGTTGCTGTTCGTTGAAGACTGTCTTTCGTGCCTTTGCTTTGCAAAGATTATATTCGTCGTCCGTGAATGTTTCCGCTGTAATACGCTTACTTTCTTCTAACCACCGCATCATTGACACACCTCGCAATTCTAACGTCGTCATTTTGCCTTGTTTGAAGCTCTGCACGTCTTCGTCCAACATTCTTCTCCAGCTGTCGTCGTTTACCGCCATTTCATTCTCCTTTATTTGTTGTGATTTTTCTTCTATTGCTTCTGCAATCTCTCTCTGAATTTGTAAGTTCGCTTTGTCCCTGTGTGGTTTGTAGTGTGTCAATACGTCGCCAATAAACGACACGCTCAACGCTCCGAAGTGTTCGCATTTCTTTGTTAGTTCATTCGCTGCATTTAGTTCGAACGCGAGGTTGAAGTGTTCAAAAGTAACCCACCGAAAGTGTTTACCTATAAATTCATGCAGCATCTGGAGTAGTTGTGCTTCGGGAAGTGCTATTCCATACATCGCGCAGACCTTTGAGCATAACTTAACGAATGTTGGTAGGTCGTAGTCGGCTACAAATGCGCTTTCTCTTTCCGCACGATCAACCCTTTGTGTAATTGTGAGCGTCGTTGTAGATGCGTTGCGCAGCATCGGCGTCGAATTTTCCATTTTTGATTTTGATTTGTTGGTTTGTTTTTGAAGTGTCAAATGTACTTAAATCCCACTTGCGAACGGCAGCTTTCCAATCTTTCATTTGATTGCGTCCGACCTTCCAACCATTCGCCTCGTAGTGTGCGTGGAATTTCTCGGTAAACTTTAACGCGTCGTCGTTGCTTAACTTTTCGCAAGCATAGTCAAAGATTTCTTTCACCGTTGGTTTCTTGAATGTTTCTTTCTTTTCTTTTACAGGTGCTGGAAGTTGAGCGGTTTGCGTTTGCGCTTTCAATAGTTCTTGAACCTGCGCTTCGAGTGTTTCAACTCGTTTCTTTAGTTGTAGTATTAGCATCATGTTTTTATTTTAATTAGTCCCACCCTTCGCCTTTCGCGTCGTCGTCTGCGTCGTCCCATTCCTGACAATCGGAGCAGAGTTTTATTTCTCCGTCGTCGTCGATTACTTCATAAGCGCAATCCCAGTCTTCAAGATTTTGGTCGGTTAACACTTCTTGGATGCGTTCGTCTAAAAGTTCTTTGTCGCAGTTTGGACAAAATGTTAAATCTGATTTCATTTCTTTAATTGTTTTTTTAGTTTGATTTCTTTTTGGTGTTCTAAATGCTCGACAAATTTAGTTAAAAATTTCATTGGTTTAGCATAGCCAATATCATTTAATAAATAACAGATGCGTTCAACGTTCGCTCGGTAGTTCCTATCACATTCAATTTGCCAACTAGCTTGTTTCACTCCGTGCATTACAGTGGCGTGGTCTTTTCCGTAGTGATCACCTATGCTCTCAAAACTCTGCATATAACAAGGACGGATAATGAAGAACACTATTTGTCTTGCTGTAACGATTTCGCGTTTTCTTGTTGGTGAATAAAGCAATTGCGAAGGAACACCCAACACGGAACACGTCACGTCTTCAAGTGCGCTCCAGAACATTTCACGTTCGTTTTCGAGTTCCTGTTGTTGTTTGATTTGTTCGGACGTTAAACGCTCGTAGCGTGGCGTGAGCATCGTCCAAAGTGTTTCGAAGCGTTCCATGTATCGAAACGGTATCATGTCAACTATCTCTTGTCTAATTTGTTCGTTAGTCATTTTCCTCGTTTATTAAAATTGTTGGTGTAAATGTGCTGAATACTTCTTCGCGTGAAAGTCCTGTGTGAAGGCAAATGTTGTTGAAGTCTTTAATTCTCATTCGCTCTGGATGCGTAACATAAAGACGTGCCGTTGGGTCGCTTATTCGAAGAACGTTTTTGAAGTTGTTCATCGTCTTGAATTGACTTTTGACAAGTCGACCGAATGGCGTTTTATAGATTGCTTTGTTCATTTTCTAATTTGTTTAATGCATCGCAGATTAATATAGCGTATTTTTCTTCAAATCCTTCACAGATATGGTCTGCCCATTGTGGACCGTGAATAGTATCTATTTTTCCTACTGTGGTGTCAACTATTGACCAACCAAAGCAGCAGTGAGCAGATAGACTTTCATCTTCAATTATATATCTCATAAGTTAAAAAGTGATTTTACAATGCGTTGAATAAATGATAATTTTTTTTCATTTCTGTAATTAAACGCTTTTGTTTGATTTGAATAGTTTATATACGCTTTCTTTTTAGTTAATTGAGAATAGTATTTGTCATTTCTTTCTGCATTTACTCTTTTTCTTTCTTGTGAAAAAAGAATATATTGTTTTTCAGTTACTTTGTCTAACGCTTTATAATAACCGTCTTTTGTAACCCAAAATATATTAGCTGTTTTCAACGCTGGATAGTAATGTTTAGCAGCTCTCATTATTTGCAAAGCCATTGTAGGACTTGTGCCTTTATTAACTAAATCGCAAAATTCGTTTAGTCTTTTAATATCAAAAGGTTTTTTCTTTTCCATGTGTTTATTTTTTCAATAGTGGTTTAATCAACTGCTCTTTCTTCTTATTCTCTTCGTGGTTCGTTCCGCGTAGTTCTGGATTGCGTTCCTTAACCAATCGCGCTATGCGTGTGATGTTGTCCGCTGTGGTGTATTTACCAAGTTCGTACATCGCGAAGAAGTTGCTTGTGATGTCTCTGCGCTCTGCGAATTGGTCTTGCCATATCTTGACACAAAGTGCTTTGTTGTCGTTGCGGTATTTCTTCGCCTGTTTGAGTAGTTTCTCAACGCGCTTTTCAAGGCTTACTAATTTTTTCATTTTGTTTTTGATTTTAAGATTAAGAGAGGGTATATTTCAACCCTCTCGTTATTATTTAGAATGGAAGGTCGTCTTCGTTTTCTTGTGTTGGTTGAACTAATCCTTTCGCTTCGAGCATTTCCTTCGCCTTGTTCATTTGATCCGCTGAACGCTCCAAACGTTTACTAAATTCAGCAGAAGAACTCACTTTGTTTTGCAACCATTCTGGAAGCATCTTAAAGCGCAAGTCGAAGTCTTCGCTGTCGTAGTCCAACAAGAACGAAGCGTTCACTTGTGGTGGACAAACCATTCCTTTTGCAAGTGGTGATGCTCCCTTTAAGTCTGCGTAAGTGCGCCCTGTGTTCGCTGTGCGGTGCATAACAGAAACCATTGCTTCCTTACCTAACAAAGTACCAATGTCGAATTTGTTTGCTTCTGCGTCGCTCATTGCCTTACCTAACCAAGATTGAACGAAGGCTCTTAGTCCGCTTTTCTCGTGCATTGAAAGTGTGAAGTCGCGACCGATTGAAAACGGCTGTTCACCTTTACCGAAATCGGCGGTTTCAAGTGGCAATTCAAACACTAAGCGAACCTTGTTCACTAGCTTTTCTTCGCCCTGGTAAGTGTCCACAATTGTTCCAATGTGAATGATTTGATAGCAACGTGCTACGTGCGTTCCTGCAGGTACTGTTTGACCTCCGCTGTTGTTGTTGTTTTGTTGTGCAATGATGCTCATGTTGTTGTTGTTTATTTGTTGTTGATTTATATAATTTTCAAATTTGTTTGCGAGTTTCGCTTCTTCGTTCTGCCAGAACCATTCGTTTGCTGACATTTGTTCTTCCTCGCTTATTCGCTTGTAATAACCCATTTAGATGCGGTCTTGAAAGATGCGATAGTCGAACTCGAATGTTATTCCGTCACGCTTCAAACGAACGTAGTGGAGATCGTAGTCGGGTTCATCTTTGCGAAAGAAGCGTCCAAGAACATCGAAGTCGAAAGTGTTTCCGTTTTCGTCTGTGAACTGGCGACCTTCGTTTTCGTGAAACCAACCGTTGTCGTGTTCGAAGTTCTGCGCAATTACTTTGATTTCTTCATTCAGACGCTTTATGTCGTCCATTGAAAAGTGATAAGTGATTTTTGGATTGTACATATTGATTTTGATTTTTAGTGGTTACAAATGTATTCAATTAATTCGTCGTTCCAACGCAATTCTGAAATTTTTTGATGTTTCTCAATGTTGGCTGCTATCTCGTTGTGCGTTAGGTTGTAGGCTGACGCGCTCGAATAAACACAAATAAAGTTAGATTTCTTTTGGTGGCTCTGGTAGTTCTTTCCAAGACGAAGTAGTAACTTTGAGGAATACTCGTTCAAGTTCTGCAATTCGTTGTTCGCACAATTGATCCCTAGAGGTTGACCCATTCTTCTGATTACCGTAGTAATTTTGTGCGGTAATGATTCCGTCAATAAGAATTTGTACTTCTTCTTCAAAGAGAAAAATTGATTTGTAAAAATTGGCTCTTTCATTGTTCATTTGATTTATTGGTTTTTAGATTTCTTTTGATAGTATTACTTCTTCGCGTGGTGTCGCTTGTTTGATGCGGTCGTATGCTGTCACCGCTTCGTCGTAGTGATTGTACGACATGTGAAATTCTCCGTTTACTTTGATGACGTAGTACATATCTGTAAGCGTCGTCTTTTGAATTAGTTCTACTTTCATTTGTTTATTGTGTTTGGTTGTTGTTCTAGTTGTCTTGTTTGTTCGTCAATCGTTCCTGCGATTAACATTGCTCCGAAAAGAAGCGCGATAAAGAGTAAGGTTTTTTTCATTTGATTATTTGTTTTCATATTTTGAACTAAAAAAAGATTTGTTAACTACTTCAATGGCTTCTTCAACCCATTCGTCAATCGTGATAACTGGTCTAACGTACGGATTGATTTCTGAAAGTATTTTTCTTCCGTCAAGTAGTAAGGCTTCATACCTTACGCAATTACTTAAATCTACATACTTCATTTCTATTCGCTTAACGCTTTGAATGAATGGGTGGTCTGTTGTTTTTTCTGTTACTCCTTGTTGGCTCATATTGATAATAAGTATTTTTGTAATGGAACGATACAAGTGTTTTGAATTGCTTCGCTTACTGTATTGTAGAAATAACTTCTTTTGTCGTAACTTGTAATTGTTTGAACGAATACGTTACCTTCTGAAATTTCTACTACTACTTGAAGATTTGAGTTGATGTTGAGCGTTGTTTTCATTTTGTTTATCTTTGGTGTTGTTGTTAATTGTTTGACAAATATATGCTAAACTTTTGAATACACAACAAAAAAATGAAAATAAATTGAAAATAATTTCTAACTGATTGAAAATGAACGTGAAAACTTTTAAGAAAACATACAAAAAAAGTAGTGCGAAGCGTAAAATTGCACCTGAAAGCGAAGCAAATCAACAAGAAATCGTTGTGAAATACCTTCGTTTAGCATATCCTGAAGCGTTGTACTGCGCTTCAGCCGGTGGAATGAGGACAAGTTACTTGCAAGCGATAAAAATGAAACGTACCGGTTACGTCAAAGGGTTTCCCGACCTATTCATTTACGAACCACGCGGAGAATATCACGGTCTTGCTATTGAGATGAAGAAGGAAAAAGGTGGTACTGCATCACCAGAACAGAAGCGTTGGCAGGAGCAATTAAGAAACAGAAACTATTGTTCTTATATTTGTAAGGGTAGTGAGGAAGCTATCAAAAGAATAGACGAATACTTGAATGGGTGAAACTTGACCAATACATAGACGGACACTACAAGAAGTTCAAAGAACTTGCGAAAGGAATTTCACGAGGTGAAGATTTCTATGAGGATCTTTTGCATGATTGTTTGTTGTCTATGTTTGGCTCGAAGCACATTGAGAAACTAATCGAAACAGGAGAGTTTGAGTTTTACCTCATTCGCGTTATGTATCTTTCAGTCAACTCACCAAACTCACCTTTCTACCGTCAAACGATTGCCTGGAATAGAAACCGCAGAGACTTCAAAGAATATGCTCACGAGGTGGATAAGACGTGGTTAGGCGCACGAATGACAAACGAACAACTGGATATTCTTATCAGTCGTCTAACCGAGTTTGAACGCTTAATCTTCCAAGAGTACATCTTCGAAGGATTTACCTACCGAGAATTTTCAAAACAAACAGGAATACCAACTGTATTCTTGTACAGAACAATTGATAGTATCAAACAAAAAATAAGAGCAAATGTTATTCGCAAAAAGCAATGAGTACAAAAGACGACTTGAAATTTGTCGCACCTGTAAATTCTTCGAAGCATCCACGCAGTCTTGCGGTCCATTGATCGTTGGCGACGAAGTAGAAACCGAAGTGTTGTTCCGTCGTAAGTCGATTAAGTTGTGCGGATGTGTTATGCCTATCAAAGCGAAGTTAGCCTTCGCGCAATGTCCTGCGTCAAAATGGAACGGTGTTCTTTCTATGGACGAACAAATCGAGTTCAAACGATTCTTGCTCGATATGAAAGCGCAAGGACGTTTGGAGCAGAAAGATATGCTGAAGTTCTATTCGTTCAAAGACAAAGCCACAGGAGCATTCAACGAGCGTTCAACGTGTCCGCCCTGCGTTAAGAAAGACATCAATACGTTTCTTGATTCGATGAAGGATGTTGATGTTGATTTGAACAATTAAAAACTGAAAACTTTGCAGGCAACCTTTGGAAGTAGCAACGTATATTTGTATAGCCAAGCAATGCGAAACTACCCCCTTTTATTTTTGCTTGGCGGCTGAAATAATTGGGGGTATATTTTTTATCGTCGGGAGTATTGAACGGCAGGGTAAAAGACGAATAAGGGCAACTGTGGGATTGTGTTAAAGCCCAATGGTATGACAAAGGAATAAGCCATACGACACACGGAGAGGCAATTCTTCGAAAGATAGATTCCAGACTCAAGGACATTGCTGTTCACTTGAGGACACGACAGCGAGAGACTCATTCGACGGAGTAATTATCGCAAAAGTGAGAGTCCAACACATTAAGAAATTAGTGTGCTTGGATACTTCTATCTCTCACTTAGCTCAAGATCTATTCTCGGGAGTAATTAATATACCAACGTTTTTTTGAATTTAAGAATAACAAGATGTACAAGGAACTTGCAGAACAACACTACGTCAATCACAAAGACTACAAAAAAGCACTTGCTGCAGGAATAGCAATGGATAACGCTTTAAAGAAAGATTATACAACAGGTGGAAGTACAAACACTCATTTTATGATGTCAAACTTTTTGAAGTATTTTAGTTACGAGAGATTACCCGAAAACAGATAACGTGAAAATACTAAAATTCATAAGAAAATTATTGACACAAAATTATTGTGATACTTGCGGATTTACTAAAGACGATGTTTTTGTAACTGAACATTTTTTAGAAGCAGGTTTTAGACAATGTAATAAATGTAAAGAAAATCTATGATATTAATTCCAGCTCAACTCGAATCAGTAGGTACGCGAAAGGACAAGACGCTTAAACTAACCTTTGGAACGAATGAACTTTCACCTGCTCAAGCGTCAGAACTATTCACAATTGCTAATCAATTTGGTTATCTTGCGTTCAAAGACGAGGACTTTAAGCGCGAAGAACTAGACGCAGTAGAAAGTCTAAAGAGTGAGTTAGAAGATACGTTAAAGAAGCCTTCACAACGTTTGAGAGGTGTTCTATTCAGACTATTCGAACAAGACAACGACGGATTCAAAACATTCTCTAAATACTACGACTCGAAAATGGAACAACTTATTAACCACTACAAGAGTAAATTAGGGTAATTGTTACCTTCGAAAAGAAAACGAGAGTAGTTTTTATATTTATAAATTATGAGCAAGGAAGAAAACAAACCACAAAACGCAACACTAAAAAAGACTGCTATGCTAAAGGCTCTCGAAAGCACTTTGGGTGTGGTGACTTCTGCCTGTGAGATTGTTGGAATAGATAGAACAACACACTATCGTTGGTTGCAAGAAGACGAAGATTACAAAGCAAAGGTTGAATCATTGTCAGACCTTGCTGTTGACTTTGCAGAAAGTCAGTTATTCGAATTGATTAAGGGAGCGCACCGCGAGGTGTCAACACCAGACGGTGAAGTAATACGTATTCAAGACGCACCCAACACAAGCGCAACAATTTTCTATTTGAAGACGCGCGGAAAGAAAAGAGGGTACGTTGAGCGAAATGAAATTGCAGGTGTTAACGATGCGCCTATTCAAATAATAATCAATGACAAGTTATGAGTACAGCAACATTGACATTTGACCTTACCGACTTCGACGATCGTGTTGAGTTCAACAGAATAACAAAGGCGCGTGACATGGCTATGTTATTGTGGGAAATTGAAATGAACGGTTACAGGAAGTTCACCAAATACAACGAACGACAAGAAGGCGCGTACCAAGAAGGGATTGAGGAAGTGTTTGAATACTTTCGAGCGTTACTCAGCCATCACGAAATAGATATTGAACAATTAATAGTATAAAATGAGCGACAACAAATTAAACTTCTTGAAATCACAGATACGCGCTTTCAACCCAGAGTGGACGAAGGAACAAATCGAGATGGAAGCAATACGCATATACAACGAAGCTAACACTATCGACGACGACGACGAAGGTTGTTTGTATTGTGGTTCATAACATTGTACCTACCTCTTGAATAAAGTAGAGTGCGTTGGACAGGGCGACCGACTGATTCCAACTAGCTGTATTAGGTAGTAACAGCAACCGCTAATACAACACACCAAGCTAAAGTCGGGTGTTAATTATGAATAAATCAAATATGAGTATAAGAGTTTCAATCCCTGCCGACTACGCGAGCATATCGCTGAAGCAATACAAAGAGTTCAAGACAGCAAAGAGCGACGTAGAAAAGTTGGTTGCTATTTCCAACCTTTCAAAAGACGACGTACAAAAGGTTCCAATGCAACACGTTCCAACCTTACTCGCTGCGTTCGACGATACGTTGTTAAACGAGAGCGCGAAGTTCTTTGAGACGATAACGGTCAAGGATACTGACTTCGGGTTTATTCCTAACCTTTACGAAATATCACTTGGCGAATACGCTGACATCTCAACGTGGGCTGCCAACGTAGAAGAAAACATTGTAAAAATAATGTCTGTTCTTTATCGTCCTATCGTGAAGCGTGTGGGTTCGAAATACCTTATCGAAGAATACAACAGCAATAAAAGAGCAATGAGTGAAGAGTTAGTCGAGCAAATGACACTTGAACAATTCAATGGTGCGATGCTTTTTTTTTCGACTTTGCTCAACGAACTAAGCAACACTTCGCTCGATTATTTGGAGACAGAGGTGACGAAGTTGACGCAGGAATTGACGGAGCAATTGAAGACAGAGACAACCTAAACCAGGTGTTAGGAAGGTACGGTTGGTATCACTTATTCATGGAAGCGTGCGGGCGTGACATAACAAAATTGGACGCAATTACGGAAAAATCCGCGTGGAGTATATTTACTTATATGACTTACCTAATAGACTACAACTATGTCGAACGTACAAAGCTACAACGCACTTATAGATAGATTTAAAGCCTTCGCGGCTGGACATTTTATTTTAAAGAGATTTTCACACGGACAGATTGAGGTTTCCGACCTTGAAAAGTTTGGTGAATATCCCTTCATGCACGTTATCCCTTCAAACGTGACTTATTCACAGGGAATGAAGACTTTCAGTTTTCAGATTGTCCTTGCTGACTTACCACGCGACAAAGAAGATAAGAGCGAATACCAACGCGAAGCATTATCCGACCTTCAAAGAATTGCAGAAGATTTGATTGCCGAGATTACAAACCACCGCGTTTTGTTCGGTGACTTAATCACGGTTCAAAATGTTTCGTTAGAGCCATTCCTTGAAGAATTTCAACACACGTTAACAGGTTGGACGGTTAGTTTAGATTTGCTCGTTCCTTATTATTGGGACGCGTGTTCTATCCCTGCTGAATGGAATGATTTCTTCGAAAGCTCAACAGGTGGCACGGGTTCAATCTTGACCTTCATTGATAGTATCACACGCGACGAGAATGGGAACGTTTCGTTAGTGAATGACGAAGCCGAGCCTTCGCCGAACTACTACTACGGAACGAACGACGAAGGGGTGCGCGGTTGGTACTTGTTGACGGATGAAGTAGGTCTTACTTGCGTGACGCTTCCAACGTGTCAAACGATTATCGACATCGAAGCGGCCATTGACGATCTTCAAGAGGAAATCTTGTTGAAGGCGAACACCGCCGATTTAGGAGCGGTTGCTTTCTCAAATGATTACAACGACCTAGACAACAAGCCAACCATTCCAGACGTGAGCGGTTTTGTTCCTTACACGGGAGCGACGACCGACGTTGACTTGGGAACTCATAACTTAACAGCCGACCACATCGCGTTGAACGTTAGTCCTTCGGGCGCAGGTTACGTCGTAGGTGCGACTGAATGGAACAACACAATAGGAAGTTCACAAACGTTGTTAAAGGGCGGTAACGTCTCTTTGAAGAACGGTGTTGACTTAGTAGCTCGAATAGTGAACAAAGTAACACCAAACACAACGCTAACTAAGGCGGCTTATCAAGCGGTAAGAATTAGCGGTGCGCAGGGTGGTCGTTTGGCGGTTGCGTTGGCACAAGCAAACAACGACACCAACAGCGCAGATACAATAGGAATAGTTACAGAGACCATTGCAACGAATCAGGAAGGTTTTATCCTAACCGTTGGGCAACTTGAAAACATCAATACAACGGGAAGTCTTCAAGGTGAAACGTGGGCGGATGGCGACGTTCTTTATTTGTCTCCAACAACAGCGGGTGCGTTGACGAACATCAAGCCAACAGGAGCGACAGGACACATCGTTGTCGTGGGTTACGTTGAGTACGCTCACGCGAATAACGGTTCGATTTACGTTAAGGTGATGAACGGGTGGGAGTTGGACGAATTGCACAACGTGGCTATCACTTCACCAACGGATAACCAAGCACTCGTTTACGAAAGCGTTTCTTCTTTGTGGAAGAACGAAACAGTAGACAAGACTTTTGTAGGTCTTGGAAATGTAGACAACACGAGCGACGCAAACAAGCCTATCTCAACGGCTACACAGACCGCGTTAAACGCTAAACAAGACACTCTCGTTAGCGGCACGAACATTAAGACCATTAACGGCGCGTCTGTTTTAGGTAGTGGTGATTTGGTGGTAGGTGGTTCAACTACTTTAGCAGTAGGCACTACACCTATCACAAGCGGAACGGTTGGACGTGTGTTGTTCGAAGGAACGGGCAATGTGTTGCAGGAGAGTGCTAATTTCTTTTGGGATAATACGAATAGTAGGTTGGGAATTGGTACGGCTACGCCTGCAAGCACGTTAGATGTAACTGGAACAGCAAGAGTTAGTAGTTCATTAACTGCATTATCATCTGCTACTATTGGAGGTACTACTTTACTTGGAACAGCAATCTTTCAAGTCAATGGCACTAATAAATTAGTCAACTATAACTCTTCATATTTAAGCGGTAGTTTTTACACTTATCAGGCTTTTGGAGGGTGGGATGCTTACGGAGCGGATTCAGCGGCAGGAACTATTTTAGCAATAGGTGGTTATCGCGCTTCGCAATGGGTAGGAATAACATTCCATTCAAACGGCTCTGAAAGAATGCGTGTTGCAACAGGCGGAAACGTCCTCATCGGCACAACAACAGACGCAGGGTTTAAGCTCGATGTGAATGGGACTGCGAGGGTGAGTGGGCAATTATCGTTGAGTAGTGCAACTCCCGCAATTCAATTAGGCGGTGATTTAACAATTTCAAATACTCCCTATCCTTCAAGAAGTATAGTGATAGATATTCTTAATTCTAATATAAATTTATTAGCAGGTGGATTTGGAGAGGGTATGTTTATTGGTGGAAGACTTACCTCATCAAGAACAGCAACTACATATGTAACTCCTAACGGTTTAAATGCGGTTGGAAGTTCGCTTATCACACCTTATGATAACAACGGAAATGTTAGTATCCAAGCGTCAAATAATGGAAACAGAAGTATAGTTTTAAAAGGTTTAGGCGGAAGCGGAGCAGTATTGATTGGTAATATAACTACAGGTAACGGAACAGGTTATAGTGCTATACTTCAAGCAGATTCAACAACACAAGGCTTCTTACCTCCACGAATGACCACAACCCAAAAGAACGCTATTGCTACACCCGCAGCAGGGTTAGTAGTTTACGATACAACTTTGGGTAAACTTTGCGTGCGTGGTGCTTCAGCGTGGGAAACAATTACATCAGTATAATAACAAACAATATAAACAATGGCTAAAATACAACCAATAGTCTTCCCTTTAAATCAAGGGACAGCAACAGAGATGACAGTGCTAATCTTGAACTTCGAAACAAGCGCAACAACTTGCACTACTTACTACGAGTTAAAATCAGAAGCAACTGAGGAAGTGCCTTCGAAGGTTTTAAGCAATGGTAACTACACATTGACCGAGCAAGAATTCGCAGCGTGGGGTGAGGATAATTCGTGGGTGGAGCAATGCGTGGCAAACGCAATAGGTGTTACAATTTTATCTTTCTAATATGCAACTAACAGAGGAACACTTAAAGCAACTTGACGCTTTCATTCAAGAGATGCCTGTCAAATTTGGCTTGCCACTAATCCAATTCTTTAACAAGATAAAAGAGGAACAAGAGAAAGATGCCTAACGAACAGAGCGCACCAAACTTCTTCGCTGTCGTTAACGACATGGCAAAACGCTTTGTTGAATTGATGCAGTCCGACTATCGCATGAAGCGAAAGGTCGGCAAGAACTTCACCAACGCGGTGGCAAGTGGTACGCTCGAAAAGTCTTTGAAATACAGACTGCAAATCAAAGGTCAAAGTGTTAACATTTCGATATACGCGAAAGGCAAAGCGTCGAAGTATTTCTTAGCTCGTGAAGACGGAAGGAAACCAGGAAAGCAACCGCCCGTGAGCGCGATTTTAGATTGGATGCGAATAAAGCCTATCAAGTTGCGCGACAAGGAAAGCGGTAAATTCAAGAAGCCAACAGAAGCACTCAAAAAACAAGTGGCGTTCTTAATTGCGCGCAAGATAGGACGTGAAGGAATTAAAGGTTGGAAAGCGTTTGACTACGCAATGGAGAATATATGGGACGAATACGAGGCGAAAATCTTTGAGGCTTTTGGTAAAGACTTCGGAGCAAATTTAGATAATGAACTTAACGACATATAAAAAATGGCAATTACAATAAACGACCAACCATACGAATACACACCCATTGGACAACGCTTAATGATCGTTGCATCTTCAACGAACGTGGCGAACGCAGGCTTTCGTTTCGTGTTTGACTTCGGTTCGTTCCAAGTGAACGTACAACCCAACGCAGCGAACAAAGGGGTGTTGGATTTAGCACCTATCTTTCGTGAACAATTACAACACGACGCTTCACTTTTAACGACCTCAGCGGACACGGAAAACAGCAGCGTCGCATTCATCTCTTGCACGATAAAAGAGGGTTGGCTAGTTGACGGAGTGTTCACGGTTAGCGGTTTAGGAATGGCTGACATCGACGACGTATATGCGTTCCTTGCTGAATATCAAGTTGCAGACGGTTACAAACCAAACCCGAACACACGCTATGCGTTAGACGGCATTACAAAGTATTTAATGAGCGAAAGAACGACCGACACGCACAAGTGGAGCGAAGCACCTTCACGCGGTTTATCAAGTGACTGGGTTTATATTCCAACGCGCTTGTCCGATTACGGTGTGATGTACGCTCCTTCGTCTTCTGCGTTACTTGTAGACAACGACTTCGACATTGCTGTTTTCACGTCTTACGACGACACGGATACAGTAATTGACACGCAGTTTTTGACAATGGAAAGTAATTCGTCTATTGTGAATGTCATCGGTAGCTACTACGCGAACATCAACTTGTGGGGTGGGTTAGATTTAACAGGTGCAAAATACTATACAATACAACTTGGAAAAGAAACAGCCTTCCCTATTTACACCCCTTCTTCACGTGTTTATTGTTTCTATCTTGTCGCTGATGATTGTCGCTTTGACAATGTGCGTCTCGGTTGGACGAACACTTGCGGGGGTACTGATTACTTCAACTTCACGAAGAAGTCGGAGCTGTCGTTCAACTACGATCGTAAGCAATATCAAAAAGTAGTTGGTTCTTACAACGCTTCATCGTTTACTTTCAACACCTACGACAGAGGTGTAACCGACCGTTACGTTACAACGACGAAAGGACTACAAATAAACAGCGACTGGGTATCGGTTGGTGAATTCAACCTACTTCAAACGCTTTGTCGTTCAAACGACGTCTTTATAATCAACGACGACGGAACACAAACACCTGTCTTGGTCGATACTCAAAACTTTGTTATCAAGGACGAAAGATATTCTAAACTTTACAACGTTACTTTGAACTTGAAATACTCTCAACCTGTTGGCTTATGATGAACGAAGTAATACTAACGCTAACCGATAGCAACGGAAACAGCGCAATTCTCGACCTTTACGAGAATGAAAAGATGCACTTGAACTATAAGTTCACGGACATCACAGACTTCGCTTCTGTTGGCAATTATTCGCAGGAGTTTAGAGTTCCAGCGTCAAAGACGAATACCGACTTTTTCGGTGCTATCTTCAACGTAAATTTTGACGGATGGTTTGACTTTCGCAAGAAGGTTGATGCGGTGCTAACGGTGAACACTATACCAATTGCAAGTGGACACATTCAGGTAAAAAAGTTGTATTGGCAAAGTGGTAAGTTGTTCGAATTTGAGATTGTGTTTTTCGGTGAAGTACCAAACCTTGCAAGATTACTAAATGAAAAGAAACTCAAAGATATTGAGAGCATTGTTGCGGGTGATTTGGACTACGATTTACTTCATGAATATGTTGAAACACCACCTAACGCGCACACGATTTTAACGCTATGCGACAAGTTCAATCTAACTGCAACGAACGTTGAAGGTCAACCTGTCTATTCAAATACAGCACCTATTTCTCCGCTTTACAAACCTTTGTACGTTGGACACTTAACACCTGCGGTGAAGGCTCAATACTTGTTCGATGAAATAATGAACGATGCAGGATTGCAGTATTCAAGTGATTATCTTGGAGATATACTAGAAAACGTTTACGTTCCTTTTGTGAACGGTCAGTATTTAGATACTAATGCAGGATTAAATGACAACGCTAGTTTACTTGTTGCAACTTCAAATATCACAACAAACTTTTCAGCGTCCACTACTTCATTTTATCCTTTGTATTTAGATTACGTTGAAGCGGAAGATGCAGGGAACAATTGGAGCGGTGGTATTTTTACAGCTCCTTTCAGCAGCCAATATACTTTTAATATTTGGACGAACGGAACATATACAATAAATGGTGGTAGTGGTGCAATTATTTTAATTGTATATCTTTTTGTAAATGATCAATACTCAACATCGGTTATTATTAATCAATTTGAAAACGGAGAAATTGCAATAAATGAAAATGTTACAATATCACTTAATCAAGGTGACGAATTAAAAATTTATCTTGATAGTGAAGGCGGTTTTGTTTGGGATTTTGATATTGATTTGATAGGAAACGGAAGTAGTGGTATTGATGACTTTAGCGGAACAGGAATAAAACTTGTTTCAATGTCAACAGCATTAACCGAAGCGACAGTTCAAATGGAGTTCAACGCTCCAGACATGAAGCAAATTGATTTCATAACGTCAATTCAAAAGATGTTCAACCTTGTTTTCGTTGCAGATAAGACGCTACCAAACACGCTCCGCATTGAACCAATGGTTGAATACATCGCAAGCGGTAACACGCTCGATTGGTCGCACAAATTAGACTTATCGAAAGACATCACTTATTATCCAACAACCGACCTACAAAAGGCGAAGTTCACGTTCACATACAGCGAAGACGGAGACTATTTTAATTCGTTGTACACTCAAAATGGTCGCATCTACGGACGTTATGAAGTAACAGAAAACGATTTCGAAGTAATCAACGAGTTCGCAACAGGTGAAGAAAAGGTTGAGTTGGCTTTCGCCTCAACGCCTTCCGCACCTGTCGAAAATACCGATGTTGTTGTTCCTAAATTCTTGAACGCAGAAGGGCAATTCGTTCAACCTAAACCACGCATCCTGTATTATTTCGCTGACTTCTTCGTGAATATGTACGATGAGGTTTCAGATAGTGTGGTGCAAACAGCGGTAAAATGTTTGAATAACTATTCAACAATGAACGCTAGCGTATCAGATAGCGACCTTAACTTCGCTCCTGAAATACCACCGCACACAATCATTGCGAACCCTTACAACAACTTATACAATCGTTGGTGGAGAAACTACTATCGTGAACTTTACGACGGACAAGCGCGCATCTTAGAAGGAATGTTTGCACTTACTTTAAACGACATCTTCACGTTTCAATTCAGTGACAAAATATGGATTATTGATAGTTGGTGGCGTGTGTTGGACATTGAAGGCTACGTTGTTGGTGAACAAAACGTCACTAAGGTGAAACTCATTCGTGTGTTGGATATCGATAACGACTGCGACCTTATACCTGTGTCGGCTAACTTGGACCAAACGTTAAATTGGGAAACACCGAACGGAGATCCTGCGACAATTACACAAGACTGTTGTTTGCGTTTTGGCTACAATTGGAACAACGCAAAGAACAATTGCTATTCAACACCAAACAATGGGACACGTTCTTTCATAACAGCGCAAGCACCAACACTAGCACCAACGCGCTTCGGTGCGCCTGTTAGTTTTGGAGCTGGTGTTTCGCAGCCAGTTAGAACAATAACGACAGACTACGTTGTGACGAACTTTGACCGAATGATTTTCGCAGATACGACATCGAATGGAATAACAATCTATTTGCCTTCTGCAACGACAACAGCAGGACGTGAATTGATTATTCAACGCGTTGTTTCTGGTGCTAACCCTTTAACAGTGCAAGCATACACGGGAGAAACGGTTGAAGGTAGCGGAAGCGTAACGTTAAGCGCAGCAGGTGACACAATAACAATTATTTCAAATGGAACAGACTTCAAAAGTACATCTTCAAAATAAAGCCGACGCAATGCTCGCTTGTTTAGAGTTTTTAAAACTAAACATCAAGACTGAAACAGAGTTCGGAAAGGTGGCAAATGGTAAGCGTCAATTGAAGTTGTGGAAACACTACGCTTTGAAAGTTACTCGAATTTCTGTAAACGTGGCGTTTTGGATATTTATCTTATATAAACTACTATTCTAATGGCTACAACGAAGGAATTTAATATATCGAGTAACGCGGTAACGGTCTTGAACCAAACCGCAGATGCAGCAGAAAATACAGCGAAAGGATTTACCTCTGCGAAAGCGGAACTTCGCGCGCTCCAACAACAGTTGTTGTCAATGGATCAATCGAGCGAAGAATTTAAGAAAGCGTCCGCGCGTGCTGCTGAATTAAAGGACAACATTTCCGACTTATCCGCTGAAATTAGTGCCAACGCAGGTAACGCTTTCGAAGGTCTTTCGAATAACGTTGGTTTGTTCGGTAGTCGCTTAATGGACCTGGACTTGAAAGGAGCGGGTCAAGCGTTGGCGGGTATGGGTGCGGCTGTTAACAAAATCGATTTTAAGACTTTAAAAGAAGAAATCGGTGGGTTAATTCAAGGACTTGGAAAACTAGCGAAAGCGGTACTTGCAAATCCTTATTTGATGTTGGCTGCGGCCATTGCTTTAATCGTTGCAAACTTCGATACTATCATTAAGCAATTCCCTGCAATTGAAAAAGGACTGACAGGAATAAATGAACAGGAGCGTGAATTATTAGAACTTCAAACAAAGCGCGCGGAACAAGCGAAAAAGAACTACGACAATATCTCTGCAATGGAAGAAACCTTAAAACGTCAAGGAAAGACGGAAAAGGAAATTCGAGATATGAAAATTACTGCAATAGAAGCAGCGATTAAAGAAGCGAAAGTTCGTTTAGAAACGCAAAGAGGTCAAGAGAAAGCGCAAATTGAAACGGCTCAAAGAAATAGGGAAATTCTTGAAGGTGTTATTCGTTGGATTAACGCACCATTGTATTTGTTACTTTCAACAGTTGACAAGATAGCTTCTTGGGTAGGTCAGACAACTAATTTAGCGGAAGGACTTACAGATTTAGCGGCTGACTTATTGATTGATCCAGAACAACAACAAGCCGATTTACAAAAGTCTTTTCAAGAGCAAGAAGATAACATTGTAGCAATGCAAAATTCTCTTGACGGTTTTAGAAATCAACAAGATAAAGCCGATAAGGATGCAAGAGATAAAAGAGCAGAAGAAAGAAAAAAAGAACAAGATGAATTTGAAAAATCGCAAGAAGAAATAAGTGCAATTTTCGCAAAGTGGGACGAAGAAAGACTTGAAGAAGAAAAGAAAAACAACGAAAAGAGATACGAAGAAAGACAGAAAGAACTTGCAAGAAGGGAACAACAATTTCAAGAGCTTCAAAGACTTCAATCAACAGCGAAAGAAGAAGAAATAAATGATGCTGTTTTGGCTGCTGAAAAACTTCAAGAATTAGCAGTCGGAAACGCTGAATTAGAAACAGCAATTCAAGAGGATTTAAAAATCAAAATTGCTGGTATAAACAAAAAGTATTCAGATGCAGAAATTGAAGCGGCAAAGAAAACAGCAGATGAAAAACTTGCAGCAGAACAAGCCGCTTTCAACGCAAGAATTGGACTTGTTTCAAGTGGATTGCAAGCACTTGGAGCGTTGAACGAAGCGTTCACTAAAAAAGGACAGAAAGAGTCCAAACGTCAATTTCAAATTCAAAAATCTTTGAACCTTGCGTCTGCTGTTGTCGATACTTATGGCGGTATAAACAGAGCGTTAAACGATAAGACAATGCCTTCAACAACCGCTCGTATTATTCAAGCGTCAATCGTTGGAGCAATGGGACTAGCTAACGTATTGAAAATATCAAAGACGGAATATGGAAACGCAAGCGCACCTTCTGGAACAAATATGAGTACGGGTGGTGGTGGTGGCGGCGGAACAACCGCACCTTCACCTGCGAACTTTGCGTTCTTGGGCAACCAACCCAACCAACAACAACCACCGCTGCAAGCGTACGTCGTGAGCGGTCAAGTATCAAGCAATTTAGAGGCTCAACAATTAATACAAAATCAATCAAGATTAGGAGGATAAAACATGAAAAAAATTAAAGTAATCGAATACGGAATTGACGACGCAGGATTGCTCGGAGTGTACGCTATCAGCGTAGTAGAACAACCTGCAATCGGTGTCGACTTCGTCGCGCTATCAGAACAACACAACGTAAAATTCAAAGAAGATTTTAGAGGTCTTTTGTACGGAGCGTTATTGATCCCTGACCAACTCATTTACAGACGCAACGACGAAACAAACGAAGAATACTATGTGAAGTATTCGAAGGACACAATCAGAGCAATTGCTTACAATTATTTGAAACAAGCAAACCAAAACAACGCAACAGTTGAACACGCAAAAGTGGTTGACGGTGTTTCGTTGGTTGAAACGTGGATAATTGAAGGAGAAAATGACAAGTCAAAGAACTTCGGGTTTGACCTTCCAGAAGGTACTTGGTTCGGTTGTATGAAAGTGGAGAATGAAGAAGTGAAAAAGCAGATACAAAACAAAGAAGTGTTAGGTTTCTCAATCGAAGGAAACTTCATCGCAGAAAAAGAAATGTATTTAAGCGAACAACAACCAACATTAATTGAAGAATTAGAGCAGTTGTTAACGTTAGCCACGCAAGAAGAAATTGAAGCGCGCTACGACGATTATATGAACGTGGTAAACATGACCTATTCAGAATTGAAAGCGTGGTCCGAAACGGAATGTTCAACGTTGGCTTCGTTAGATCGTGGGCCAATAGAAAGAAATCTTGAATTGCTTCAAACGAACAAAGCTGATTGGACGGAGAAACACTACGAAGACGCGGGAAAGACAATTGCCTTCATCAATCGTATGCGCGAAAATCAGGCAGGCGACATCTTAGAAGATAGCAATGGGAACGTTTGCGGAAGCAAAAGAACAATTTCTCTTTTGAACTGGGCGTATAATCCGAACAAGTAAATGAACATCGAAGCAGGGGGTTTTTTAAAGTTGGAGTTATTCAACGACGATGCGACATTGTTTCTCAATGCGCTTACGAAAATAACAGACAAGAAAACTGAAATGGGTTTTAAGACCTACGGACTAAGCGAAGATGAATTGAAAGTATTGAACGCGATTTTGGACACTTTGGGTTAAAAAAAACGGTGGGAAATCACGCCCACCGTCTAAACCAAAAATCAAAAATTGAACTAAAAAAATCAATTATGAAACAAATGTACGCCTTTTTATATTATCAGGTCAAACAAACAATTAACAGAATTATGAATTTACGAGAAAAAGTAAACGCTCTGTTCGCGAAACACAATGTTAGCCTATCAGCCGAAGAGGTTGTTGAGGTTAAACAAATGGTTGAAGCGATCCTAGAGGACGGAACAAGTATCTATTCAGACAGCGACACTTGGGCAGCTGGTGTTCGTGTATTCGCTAAAGACGCAGACGGCAACGAGGTTGTAATCGCGGACGGAGAATACAAGACAGCAGAAGGAATTGTTGTTGTTGTTGAGGGTGGTCTTGTAACCGAATTGAAACCAATGGAAGAAGAAGAAGCTCCTGAGGTTGAAGTAGTAATCGAAGAAGAACAAGCTTCTGAGGTTGTTGCTGAGGAAACACTAAGCAAAGAGGTTGAAGGACTTCTTTCGTTAGTTGCTAAGTTGGAAAGCGAACTTTCTGAAATGAAGAAAGCAAACGAAACACTTTCAAGCGAAGTAACAAAACTAAGCGCGCAGCCTGCAGC
>Ga0247723_1000352_pt1 | contig 31581 bp, 44 predicted proteins | sample MSEWelMarce5H_FC_FD_189079 | JGI IMG/M metagenome (GOLD analysis project Ga0247723, IMG submission 189079) | Subsurface sediment microbial communities from gas well in West Virginia, United States - MSEEL Well Study Marcellus 5H_FC | ecosystem: Environmental > Terrestrial > Deep subsurface >... | reverse complement strand
GGCAAAGGTGGCCCAGTAGTCAAGTCTCAAAAACAAGCCGTAGCGATTGCTATGTCTGAGGCTGGTTACAAGCAAAAGGAGAAAAAATGAAAGCTGGACTTTATGCCAATATCCATAAAAAGCGTGAACGTATTAGCGAAGGCTCTGGTGAAAAGATGCGTAAGCCTGGTGCTGAAGGTGCGCCAACGGCTGATGCGTTTAAGAAAGCAGCTAAAACTGCAATGAAACCTAAGGCTAAATAATGAAGATTGAGATTTCAATTGAAAAAGGCGAGCATGACGAAGAAGATATGTCTCGTAAGCCTACTGCTTTCCATAAGAAAGTAGCTCTAATGTTAGCCAAGCAAAAAGGTCGCTCAAAAGCAAACGAGATGGATCTTGAGAAAGCTATGGATTTAGATGAGGAAGATGACAGCTAATGGCTATTGAAGTCAAACGTGAGTCGCTAGATACAAAGAGTCAGCACGTATCCCCAGCTTATGTAGATAAGGATGGGGTTCACTACTTAACGAGTTCTGATAAGCCATTTCCTACTATTGATGTAAACCATTTAAGGATGCACGAAGGCAGAGCATATTACGTATATAAGCTATTTCCATATGCCGCTGGTCTTGCAGCTGGCGCAAGTATTGATATAGCGATTGCTTGGCCAGCTGGATATGCACCTCACGCACAGTTTAGCTATGGTTGTGCTGGAGAATCTGAGTTTTATGTATATGAGTCTCCAACTACAAGTGGCGGTACTTCATTAACAATTAACAGACGGCATCGTATATTGACAACTGCTAGTGCTGCCGTAGCTGTTTTAAATCCAACAGTAAGTGCAGTTGGTACAGAGATACTGTCGGACTTTGTACCAGCAAACAAGCAAGGTGGTGGAGCGCAACTAGCTACTTTTGAATTTGTATTGAAACCATTGACAACTTATTTGTTTAGATTGACCAATGCAAATGCTCAACCACACGCAGCACACTTAATGGTTCATTGGTACGAATGAAAAAAGAGCATAAAAACCCTAAGGGTGGATTGACTGAGGCTGGTCGTAAGTACTTCAAGCGTACTGAAGGATCTAATCTAAAAGCTCCAGTTAAAGAAGGCACAAACCCTAGACGTGTATCTTTTGCTGCAAGATTTGGTGGTATGGCTGGGCCATTAGTAGATGAAAATGGTAAGCCAACTCGTTTGAAATTAGCCCTTAAAGCATGGGGTTTTGGTAGCAAAGAGGCAGCTCGCAACTTTGCAAATAGACATAAGAAAGATTGATATGGCTGAAATGATGAGATTAAAACCTGAGGATGTTCTCAAACGTCACGACATTGCTCTGACTAAGAAAGAGGATTTCAGAGACCTATACGATGAGGCTTATGAGTTCGCTCTACCTCAACGTAATCTCTATGACGGCTACTATGACGGCAAGCGTGGTGGTGCTAAGAAGATGAACCGTATCTTTGATGCGACAGCTATCAGCTCTACTCAGCGTTTTGCTAACCGTATTCAGTCAGGCGTATTCCCTCCCCAACGTAAGTGGTGCAGACTAGAGTCAGGCCCTGATATTCCAGAGGATCGCAAGGCTGAAGCCAATGCCGCATTAGATGTTTACACAGAGAAGATGTTTGCAACTATCAAGCAATCTAACTTTGACATTGCTATCGGTGAGTTTTTACTTGATTTATCAGTCGGTACGGCTGTAATGATGGTTCAACCAGGCGATGACGTAGTACCTATTAACTACATTCCAGTACCTCAGTACCTTGTAACCTTTGAAGAAGGTGCTAATGGTCAGGTAGATAACGTGTACAGACGTATGCGTTTAAAGGGTGAGGCTATCCAGCAACAATGGAAAGATGCCGTAGTGCCTGAGGAGTTGCAGAAAAAGATTGATAACAAGCCTACAGAGGATTTAGAGTTTATTGAGGCCACAGTCTATGACTACAAACGTGGTGACTATTGCTACCATGTAATCCATAAAGAGTCTAAGTCTGAGATTGTTTATCGCAGAATGAAGTTTAGTCCGTGGATCGTGGCTCGCTACATGAAGGTAGCTGGTGAGATTTATGGTCGTGGCCCAGTAATTACTGCATTGCCAGACATCAAGACCTTGAACAAGGTCAAAGAACTCGTATTAAAGAACGCCTCTCTAGCTATCTCAGGCGTTTACACAGCTGCGGATGATGGTGTATTGAACCCAGCAACTGTGAAAATTATCCCTGGTGCGATTATCCCAGTAGCTCGGAATGGTGGCCCACAAGGCGAATCATTGAAACCACTACCTCGTGCTGGGGATTTCAACGTTTCACAAATTATCATTAATGACCTAGTGCTGAATATTAAAAAGATTCTGCTAGATGAGTCATTGCCTCCTGATAATATGTCTGCTCGCTCCGCTACTGAGGTAGTAGAGCGTATGAAAGAATTGTCTCAGAACTTAGGCTCTGCCTTTGGTCGCTTGATTAACGAGACGATGGTTCCGCTAGTATCCAAAACTTTGATGGTGATGGATGACCGTGGCATCATTGATATGCCTCTCAAGGTAAACGGATTAGAGGTTAAGGTATCCCCAGTAGCTCCATTGGCTATGGCTCAAAACATGGAAGATATAGGGAATATTACACAATTCGTACAGATGGCTACACAGATGGGACCTGAGGGTCAAGCAACTCCTAAGTTTGGTGCGATTGTGGACTACATTGGTGATAAGCTAGGTATCCCAGCAGCACTAAGGGTTTCCCCTGAGGAGCGACAGTTCAATATGGAGCAAGCAATGGCTCAAGCTCAACAAATGGCTCAGGAGAACCCTGAGGTTGCATCAGAGGTAGTTAAAACAATGGGATGATGAATGGCTAATAAAAAACTTGATGAAGTAATTAGTGAGGGATGGGCTGGCTTACAAGAGCAAATGACAGATATAAGGTCAGCCGAACAAGCAGTAGAAGATTTGAATAAGCTCTGCCTTAGAGTTCTTGCCTCTGAGGATGGAGAGAAATTAATGAAGTGGTTAAGAACTACTTTGTTAGAGCAACCTGTAGCCGTGCCAGGGAGCGACTCTAGTTATGCCTACTACCGTGAAGGTCAGAATAGCGTAATCAGGGATTTAGAGTCACGGATTTTAAAAGCAAGGAATATGTAAAATGGAAACTACCGAAGCAACCCAGCCCACTAGCAGTAATGAAGGTGGCCTACTGGACTCTATTAGCGTAGAGGACAGCCAAGGTACACAAAACGCTGATCCAAATAAAACTGAGATTAGCCATATTGCAAAAAGTGAAGATGATGAACCGTTAGACCGACCTGATTGGTGGCCTGAGAACTTTTGGAAAAAAGATAGCTCAGAGCCTGACCTAGAGGGCATTGCTAAATCATGGATGGATATGCGTAAGATGGTCTCTACTGGCAAGCATAAAGCTCCAGCAGACGGAAAATACGATGCCTCTGCCTTTGGCGATACCCCTGAGGATGACCCAGTTCGTAGCCATGTTATGTCATGGGCGCAAGAGAATGGTATCTCTCAGGCAGCCTTAGATAAGCTAGTCGGAGATGTAGTTAAGATGGGTGGAGAGAAGGTGGAAACTGCTCAACGCTCTATCCAGCAAGAGAAAGCAGCCTTAGGCCCTAACGCTGATGCCGTAATTAAAGGCATGACAGATTGGGCAAGAGGCTTAGTAAACAAGGGTATCTGGGGTAAGGATGACTTTGAGGAGTTTAAGTACATGGGCGGTACAGCCAATGGCATTAAAGCTCTGATGAAGTTGCGTGAGTCTTATGAGGGTTCTCGTATTCCTACCCAATCAATGCCAGTAGAAGGTCAGCCATCTAAGGATGAGTTGTACCAAATGGTTGCGGATCCTAAGTATAAGAATGATCCAGCGTACCGTTCTAAGGTTGAGAAGATGTTTGCTCAAACCTTTAATTAAGATAACCTCCTCACTTCACAAGTGATTTACGCCTCCCTTAGGGGAGGTTTTTTTTTGGCTTATTTAAAAATATTTTAAAAAAGTGTTGTATTTTTAAAACACATCTGCTAGAAAACGGTTAAGGCATACCAAGCAATTGGCCCTTAACTCAACATAGTTGGCGAGTGGCTATCGTAAATAGCAAGCACATGGCCCTAGAAATAGGCTAACCAAAAGCGAAAACCCTTAATTTTATTTTTTTACTATCCATTTAGGAGATTCACATGAGCGTATCATTATCAAACGCCTTTGTAACACTCTTTGATGCTGAGGTAAAACAGGCTTACCAGGGCAAGGCTATGTTGGTAGGTGCTGTTCGTCAGCGTAAAGGTGTTGAAGGTTCAACTGTTAAATTCCCAAAAGTCGGTAAAGGCGTAGCTACTCCACGTATCAGCCAATCTGACGTAACCCCATTGAACGTTGGTTTCTCAAACGTTACTTGCACATTGTCTGACTGGAACGCTGCTGAATACAGCGATATCTTCAGCCAAGCTAAAGTAAACTTTGACGAGCGTTCAGAGCTAGTACAAGTATTAGGTAACGCAATTGGTCGTAGACAAGACCAGTTGATCCTTGATGCTTTGACAGCTGCTAGTGGCACAGGCACAGTATCTAACGATATCGGTGGCTCTGACACAAACATGAACGTAGCTAAACTACGTGATGCAAAGCGTTTGCTTGACAAGAACAACGTGCCGCCAGAAGGCCGTCACATTATTCTTCACGCATCAGGTTTGGCATCATTGTTGTCTGAAACAGCTGTAACTAGCTCAGACTTCAATACTGTTAAGGCTTTGGTTGCTGGTGAAATCAACACATTCTTAGGTTTCACATTCCACATCCTTGGTGACCGTTCTGAAGGTGGTTTGGCAATTGACGGTTCTTTAGACCGTACTTGCTTTGCTTTCCATAAAGATGCTATCGGTTACGCAGAAGGTATCGCTCCTCGCACAGAAATCAATTACATCCCAGAAAAGACTTCATTCCTAGTGAATTCAGTATTCTCTGCTGGTGCAATTGCTATTGATGCTGAGGGTATTGTTAAAATCACAGCTCGTGAAACAGCTTAATAGGAGATTGACATGGCTTATTCATCAACTGGTTTTACAACTGTTGCAGCCTCTAAGGCTGGTAACGCTCCATCAATCTACGCATACAAAACAACTGATGCTATTGCAGCGGTAAATACTGAAGGTTACTTCAATGATTTATCAACTGTATTAAGCGTTGGTGATTTGATTTATTGCGTAACATCAACTGGTACTACAGCCGTTGCTACTTTGGTTTATGTTCTTTCTAACGCCTCTGGTGTTGTTGACGTGACTGACGGTACAACTTTGGCCGCAACTGATGGCGATTAATATTTAATTAATTTGCTAGTCAAATGGGCTACTTTCTGTTAAAACAGGGGTAGCCCATTCTTACATTGGAGAATTAAATGGCAGCTGGAGATACAGCCCTTTCAATATGTTCTGATGCCCTACTAATGCTAGGCGCAAAACCTATTTCATCTTTTGATGAAGGGACAGACGAGGCATCTGTAGCTAACCGTTTGTATTCAGATATGAGGGACCAAACCCTCGTTTGCTACCCTTGGTCTTTTAGCTTTAAAAAGGTCAAATTAGCTCGTTTGATTACTACCCCTACCAATGAGTACAGATACGAATATCAATTGCCTGGAGACCGTTTAACGAGTCCTAGAGCAGTTTATGACTCATCCGCTACTGGTATGCCTCCTCGTAAGGAGTACCGTATCATGGGTGACAAATTATTAACAGATTATGAAGAAGTATGGGTTGATTATCAGTACTCAGTACCTGAGTTCTTGATGCCTGTTTACTTTATACAATTCCTTAAGTATTCAATGGCGTGGCATTTAGCCTTGCCTATTACAGACCAAACTGAGAAAGCTCAGTATTGGCAGAGCGTTGCAATCGGTAGCCCAGCAGAGAATGGTCGTGGTGGTGCGTTTAGAACTGCTATGAATATTGACGGTGCTGGACAGCCAACTAACGCAATTAACGACTTCTCTTTGATTGCGGTGAGATATTAATGGCTCGCTTTGTAAGCATCCAAACTAACTTCTCTACAGGTGAACTTGATCCGTTGCTCCGTGCAAGGGTTGATTTAGGTGCTTATGCCAACGCTTTAGAGGAGGCAACTAACGTAGTCTGCCAACCTCAGGGCGGTATTAGACGTAGGCCTGGCACTAAATACATCTCTGCTTTGCCCAATAGTGGCTCAGAGTCAGCTGCCAACGGTGTGCGTTTAGTTGAGTTTGAGTTTTCAACTGATGACAGTTATATGTTGTGCTTTACGCATAACCGTATGTATGTTTTTAAGAATGAGGCATTGGTAACTAACATTAATGGCTCAGGCAATCCGTACCTAGATACATCCGCTGTAGGGCTAACTGGTGCTAGATTAGCTAGAATTTGTTGGACTCAATCGGCTGATACGCTGATTGTGGTGCATCCTGATATCGCTCCAATTAAGATTGTCCGTGGTGGAACTGATGCGACTTGGACTGCTGGTGCTATTACTTTTGACTCAAAGCCAAAGTATGCGTTTACCTTGTCAACCTCTAGCCCAGCTGGAACGTTAACCCCATCTGCCGTATCAGGCAAGGTAACTTTGACTGCCTCTACAGGCACTCCATTCTCTGCTGGTAGCGTTGGACAGTACATCAATGCTACACCTCAGGGTCGTGCCAAGATTGTTAAGTTCACATCAAGTACTGTAGTAGATGCGATTACAGAGTTTCCGTTCTTTAATACAACTGCTATTGCTACAGCCTCATGGGAGATTGAAAGTGGTTACGAAGATGTTTGGAGTTCTGGTCGTGGGTGGCCACGCTCTGTTACTTTCCATGAAGGTCGCTTGTATTTTGGTGGCTCTAAGTCTCGCCCTAGTACTTTATGGGGTTCTAAGGTTGGCTTGTTCTTTGACTTTGAGGCTACTGAAGGTCTTGATGATGATGCGGTTGAGGCTACGTTAGACACCAATACCTATAACGCTGTAGTGGATATCATCTCAGGCAGAGACTTACAAATCTTTACAACTGGTGGTGAGTTTTACGTACCTCAAAACGGATTAGATCCGATTACCCCTACAAATTTCTTTGTTAAAACTGCTAGTCGTAACGGCATCAAAGAAGGTATCCGTATTCAGCAGTTGGAGTCTGGCACTCTATTTGTCCAAAGACAAGGTAAGTCATTGAACGAGTTTGCTTACACGGATACGCAAGCTACGTATGTTACAGCTAAGATATCTCTTTTGGCTGGACATCTATTAAAGAACCCTACTCGCTTGGCTTTACGTAGATCCGTGGCTACAGATGAGAACGACTTGCTATTAATGACCAATGCAGATGATGGCTCTATGGCCGTGTTCTCTTTGCTAAGAGCGCAGAATGTGATTGCTCCGTCTGAGTGGACTACGGTAGATGGTCAATATGTTGACGTGGGTGTAGACATTGATACGATTTACGCAGTTGTTAAGCGTAACGTCAATGGTGCTAACGTTTACTACGTTGAGTACTTTACTGAAAGCTCTTTGACTGATAGTAGTAAGTCTGGTGGCGTAGCATCAACTGTAGCTATGAGTCATCTTGTATCTGAGTCAGTCAATGTGATTTTAGATGGCGCAGTACAGGCTAATCAAACCGTGCCAGGTGGCGGTACTGTAACCCTACCTAGAGCATCAGCTACTAGCTATGAGCTGGGCTTACCTATCTCTGTTAAAGCGGTAACAATGCCAGTAGATTTGAAGTTACAAACTGGTACAAGAATTGGATTTAAAAAGCGTATTGTTGAAGTTAATGCGATTGTGACTGAAACTCAGCACATGAAGATTAACGGTATTCAAATACCATTCAGACAGTTTGGTTCTATCCTAGATGAGCCAGTTGCTGAATACACAGGAGTAAAAACTGTACATGGAATCTTAGGATATTCGCAAGATGCCAAGATTACGATTGAACAAGACGTACCTTTGAAACTAACATTGTTAGGTTTGGAGTACAAAGTAGCAACTCATCAGGGGACATAATATGGCAGAAGTCGCAGTAGCAATGGCGGTAGTATCGGCTTTTGGCTCTATTCAAGAGGGCAAAGCTAAGAAGGATTACTACAAAGTTCAAGCAGCTCAGACTCGTGTGGAGTCAGAGCGCAAGGCTATCCAATACCAATTCCAAGCTAACCAAGTATTAGAGCGTGTAAATGCTAATAATGCCTCTGCAATCTCTCGTGCTTTTGCTGGTGGAACCCAAGGATTTGAGGGGTCTGCTGCTCTGATACAGGCAGTTAATAATACCAAGGGTGGTAAAGAGTTTGCTTTTGCCTTAGGTAATTCTGATGGTGTTCGTAGAAGTGGATTGATTCAAGCAACTTTATACGAAAACGCTGGTGATATGGCTGAGAAAGCTGGCTATTTTGATGCAGCTGGTAAGTTGAGTATGGCAGCTGGTCAATACTCAAAAACTGGTAGCGCACCTAAAACTGAGGCTTAATTATGGCAGACTTACCACGTTATCAATCCTCTGGCTTAATGCCAGCTGATATACAAAGATTAGACCTTGCTAACGTCAAGGAAGGTTTAAATCTAACCAAAACTATTACAAGTTCTTTAGACCGTATGTCTGATTTTGCTTTTAAAGAGGCAGCTAATAAAGCGGTCAGAGAAGGTGAGCAATACGGTGCTGAGAACCAACCTACTGTGGATCAAGTATTGTTGGCTAAAGAACAAGGGCAAGACATCAATTCTTTATTTCCAAAGCCAGGCACTTATTTTGGTGATGCAGCTCGTAAGATTCAAGGCGCACAATTAAGACTTGAGCTAGAGGCTAAAGGTCGTGAGGAATTGAGAAATATATCCTCTGCCTTAGATGTTGGTCAAATTGATTTAAAAGAGGCTCAATTAAGAATTAAAGGTATGACTGATGGTTATGGTCGTACTTTGGCTCAATTATCTCCTGAGGATGGCTTGCGCTTTAGAGCATCTATTAACGTAGCTGCTAACGATACTTATAACAAAGCCAACGAAAAACAAAACAAAATATATCAAGCTGGTTTACGAAGTAATGCTGAAAGATTGATTGCTGATACGCCAACATTATTGTCTGACTCATTAAGGTATGAGGCTAATCCAACGTTGTTAAATGAAAAGTTTAATATTCAATATCAACGTGCTTTTGATGTGGCATCTGCAACAATGGATCCAGCTTTTGTTGATGACCAGATGAAGGCTTTTGAATCAAAACGCCTTAACGCCATTATTGATTATGTAATTAGCCCTGACTTTGCTGCCAATCCAGTTGAAGGCTTTAGAAAGATTACTAACAAAGATTACGGTAAGTTATCTGAAGTAATGAAAACCGTTGATATAGATAAGCTCAAAAAGCAATACATTGAGCGTTCTGGTGATATTGAGAAATCATTTACTAACGCATCTAAGGTAAACGCATCTATTAACGTTGATAAAGTTGCTAACATTAAAGATGACATCTACTCTGGCAAGATTAGTGGCTCAGTAGGCTACAAGCGTATTCAAGCATTGGGCATTACTTTGCCTGAGTCAGAACGTCAATCTATGTTAAATGGTGATTTGGCTGGTGCTACTCCTCAGTTATTTGGTCGCTACGAAAGCATGGTTGAGAATGGCAGATTGGGTGAAGAAGATTTAGACAATATGGGCGTTAGAGGTGAGATGTCTTGGAAACAAGTTAATGACCTAAAGAAGAAAGCTCGTAACAATGACCCAGCTATGTCTGCCGCTATTTCTTTTGTAAACGCAGATTTGGGTGTACCTGATCCATTGACTCCTGGCTTTGGTCGTGAGCGCAGAATGGCAGCTGAAGTTAAGGCTCATTTATATAGTGCTAGAGAAGTTACTCGTAGCCAAGGTTTGCCGTTTAATGCAATGGAAACTGCTAGAGAGTACATCAAAGGTGTACGTCAAGGTTCAGAGTTTGTGCAACATGAAAGCGAAGTTGATACATTTAAGACACGTCTTAAGAATAGCGGTATTACCTATGACCCTCTTAGAATTTATACAGATGAAGATTTGAAAGCTGCTGGTGTTGGCAAGTATGAACGTGGTCAGATTTTAAAACAACAGGATAAAGTTAGGAAGGAACCTCAATGATTGACCAACGCTTTATAGACTTAAAAGCTCAAGAGTTGGTTGAGGAGCCTGATCCTCAGGAGATGCAGTTAGCATCTGCTAATACTGGCGTTACTACGGATGGCGGTGCTTTTGTTGGCTATCGCTTGAATATGCCTAAGGGTTTGAACACTCGTGAGAATCAAGCCAAGCAGTCTGTATTGATTGCAGATACGATGGCTGGTGCTGGCAAAGGAATGATACAGGCTTTCCCTGGATTGCCTGGTGATTTAGAATCTATTGGCCGTATGGCATTGAACTACCTTGGTTATAACGTTGATGAGAATACTGCGTTGCCTACCTCTGAGGACATTGGTAAAAAGCTAGAGTCTTTATTAGGTCCAGTAGTGCCTCAAGGTCAAACGACTGGCGTACCTACAGAGGAGCGTGTAAGAGCTGCTGAAGGTGGTGAGCTAGGTGGTGAAATTGTTGCTCCAGGTGGGCAAATAAAGGCAATTAGTGCGCTTGCAAAGCCTGTGATTAAGGCTACTATCAAAATGCTTGATGGTACAGAACAGGTATTACAAAAAGCTCCAAAGGTTGAAAGCAAAGCATTTAAGAATTGGTTTGGTGATTCCAAAGCGGTTGATGATACTGGTAAGCCCATAGTTATGTATCACGGAACTGGTGGTAATTTTGACCAATTTAATCGCAGTACTAGAGGCGCAATATTTGTAACTCCAGACCCATCTTTTGCAGAGCAGTTTACAGGGCTAGTTGAAGATGTTGGCGGTGGTGGCAAGACATATATTGCAGACCAAGCTGGCACTCCAAATATAATGCCTCTTTATGTAAAAGCATCTAATCCTTTTGATTATGAAAATTCTGATGACGTATCAAAAGTTATTGAATATATGCAAAAAAATAGCCAACTTAAAGGTATTAAACCAGCATGGTTTGATGAGGGTAAGTGGGATAAGATTGAAGATAGAGATGTGCAAAAAGCTATTAAGGCTCTTGGATTTGATTCATTTTACATTCAAGAGGGTGGCATAAAGAATTTGGCTGTGTATGACCCTAAGCAATTAAAATCAGCTACAGGAAACGTTACTTTTGACCCAGCCAATCCAAGTGTTTTAAAAGGTGTAGGTGTTGGCGGTACTAGTGCGGCAATGTCTCAAGAGGAAAATAAATAATGGCAATGAAACCGTTAAATGAAAGACTAGATGATTTATCTAGCGCAGATAAAAACCTTGATGTATTGCCAGTTGCAGATGGTGAGCCAAAGTTATCTGACATGGTTCAATTGCAGTCTGAGCCTCCAGCTTACGAGGAAACTCAAGTCGCTGGTCGTTTAGATGTTGTTAAAGAAATCCTAAAGGCTCCTAAGCGTACTGAAAGAAAGATTCTTAAAGAAGGTACAGAGACTGGTCAAGTAGGGCCATACACAGTTATCAAAGATGCAGAGCCTAAGACAGTTGAGGCTATTACTGAGAAGATGACTGAGATGCCTCCAGAGGTTGCTATTACTGGTAAGCCATCTCCATCAACTGAGCAAGTTGCAGCTGGCGTAGTTGAGCGACCATTTAACCTAGATTTAATTCAAGATGAGAATGGCGTTAAGCAATTCATTGATGCGACTGCTAGACAATATGGTGCAGATAAGCTAGAGAAAGTTAGCTATACAGAGATTGCAGCCAAAGCAGCTGAAGAAGGATATGACGAGAAATTTATTGCACGATTGCTAGATCCTAGCCGTGTAACAGAGGCTAATGCTGGTGATGCTTACAAGATGCTATTGGCTATTACTGATGCTGGTAAACGTGCCTTTGACTTAGGTGAAAAGGTTAAGGAGGCTAAGTTAGCTGGTAACTTAACGTCTGAGTTGGCATCTGAGTTTCAGCAAGCCGTAGCCCTAGAGGGTTCATTGCTTAAAGCTGCTCGTGGCCGTCAGGCAGATATCGCTAGAACGCTAGGTATCTTCTCTCAAGCTCGTCAATCAACGACTGCTAGAGGTCAGATGCTAGATGCCATTATGGCTGAGACTGGTGGTATTGATTCTGTACACGACTTTGCATCTAAGTACACAGCATTGGATTCTCGTGGCGCAAGAGCAGAGATGTCTGCATCTGGTTACGCTAATGGCTTTAGCGGTATGTACGAGAGATTTAAAGATATGTGGTTCTCCACATGGATTAACGGTCTATTGTCTAGCCCAGTAACCCATGCTAAGAATATCTCTGGTAACACGTTCTTTGGTGCGTATCAGATCCCTGAGCGTTTAGTTGCATCAGGCATTGGTAAGGCTCGTAACTTCTTTTTTAATGGTGGTGAAAAGGCTATCCAGTTAAATGAAATTCAAGCTCAAGCCATTGGATTATTGCAAGGTATCCGTGAGGGTGGTGAGATTGGTCTTAAGGCATTTAAGAACAATGCTCCTACAGATGCTTTTTCTAAGATTGAATCAGGTAGGGTAAACGCTAATCCGTTTGATGCTGACTTTGGTGATAGCGATTTTGGTCAAGCATTGACTAATGCTGTTAAGTATTATGGCGTAGCGGTAACTGCTCCAGGTCGTGCATTGATGGCTGAAGATGAGTTCTTTAAAGCCGTTGGATATCGCATGGAATTAAATGCCTTAGCAGTTCGTGAGAGCAATAAGATGTTTGATACATTGGTATCTAAGGGTATTGATGCAGATTCAGCATCTAAGCAATCTGAGCAATTGTTAGCAGATTTGTTAGCTAACCCTACGGCAGAGCTAGACGAGGCAGCTAAGTCTCAATCTCGTACCGTAACATTTACTCGTGAGCTAGAACCAAGTTTGCAGAAAATGGCTGAGTTTACCCAGAGTCCATTGATTAAGATGTTTGTGCCGTTTATTAAGACTCCTACTAATATCTTAATGGAGACAATGGCTAGAACTCCATTATCAGTTATTACTGGAAACCCACGCTTTTATAACGACTTCAAAGCTGGCGGTATTCGTAGAGACCAAGCCTTAGCTCGTGTAACTCTAGGCTCATCTTTAATTTATGCTGTAGCATCTGGTCCATTAGAGGGTAAGCTAACAGGTTATGGCCCAATGCGTAGCGAAGATAAGCAAGTATTTGAAGGTGCTGGATGGCAGCAGTTTTCCTTTGTATTTAACAAGGCAGATGTTGATCCTGAGATGATTGCTAAGTTTGAAAAGCTAACCAAGGTAAACGTAAGCTCTGATAAGGTTTACATTAGCTACGCTGGTTTAGAGCCATTAGCTACTTTGCTATCTATTGGCGCAACAATGGGTGAGTATTCTCAGCAAGATCCTAATAACGAGGATTTGGGCAAGATGTTTTTGGGTGGCGGTTTAGCCATGTACCAGTATCTATCAGACCAGCCAATGCTACAAGGCTTTGGAGAAATTAATAAGATATTTAATTCTGGATCTAAAGATGCTCCTACATTCCTATATAACACGATGACTCGTTTATCTAAGCAAGCGACTAGCTTTGCTATTGGTGGTTCTCCAGCTGGCATCCACAGCTCTTTTGTGGCTATGGTTGAAAGAACTATGAACCCTGAGAAGTCTTTGGTTAAAGAGGCTGTTAGCCCAATGGAGCAAGATATCTTGTCAGGTGCAAGTAAGGGTTACTGGGAAGCAGTCAGCTACGCTTGCTCTAGAAATCCATTGTGTTCTGACAGTTTACCTCCAGCCCTAGACTCATTAACTGGCTATGTTAAGACTGCTGGCAAGGGTAACTTTTATGAGACATTTAGCCCATTCAAAATGTCTGACGGTAAGTTTAGCGAACCCCATTTAATCCTGGCTCAGTACGGTATCCCTATGTACAAAGTGCCTAAGAACATGGATGGTGTAGAGCTAAACGATGTTCAGTACACGCAATGGATTGAGTTAGCGACTGCTAACAACAAGATTTCTAATGGTCTTAAGATGTACCATGAAAGCAAGGAGTTTAGGGATTATGCAAATAAAGACCTAAAAGGTGCGCAAGAGCTATTGAATAAGGTTATTAGCTCTGCCTACTCAGATGCTAAGAAGATGTTAATTATGAGTGATCCTGATTTACGTATGCAGTTTAGAGACATTGAGGAATTGCAACGTGAAGAAGGTAAATATAAACGCTAGATTTTTTAGTGAAAATCAATTAGATTCGGACAAACAGTAAGGAATTATTATGGCAGATTACGCAATCAGTAACGTACCTCGTAGAGTAGTTTACGCTAACTCAGGCGTAGGCCCTTATGCGTTCACGTTTGAGATTCTATCCCAAACCGATATCTCTGTATATCGTGGCTCTACATTGCTCACATTAACGACTGATTATTCTGTCATAATCAATGCCAATGGTACAGGATCAGTTACTTTGGTAACGGCTGGTACAGGCAACATCACTATTGTTGGTGCTAAGAATATCCAGCGTACCTCAGACTTTACAACTGGTGGTGACTTGTTCGCTAACACGTTGAACGATGAACTAGATAACCAGACCATCTTTATTCAGCAAGTAGCTGAGACAGCAGAGCGTGGCCTTAAGGCTCCAGTAACGGATCCTACAGATATCGCTATGACATTGCCAGCCAAGGCCTCTCGTGCTGGTAAGACTCTAGCGTTTGATGCTAACGGTAACCCAGTAGTGGGTGAGGATATTGGTAACTGGCGTGGTAACTGGGCATCTGGTACATCTTACACAGTTCGTGACTTAGTTAAGGATGCCTCTAACTATAACGTATACCGTTGTAATACGGCTCATACCTCTACAGGCACAACTCCTATTAGCTCTAACGCTGACTCTGCTAAATGGGACTTAGTGATTGATGCTAGTTATGCGGCTGAACAAGCTGATAATGCTGCCGCATCTGCAATTCTAGCGAATGACTGGGCTACAAAGACAAGTGGCCCTGTAGCTGGTGGAGAATACTCTGCTAAGTATCACGCTCAAGCGGCAAGCACTTCAGCATCTAACGCTAATACATCTGCTGGCAACGCATCAACTTCAGCGACAAACGCAAGCAACTCAGCAACTTCGGCTGGTAACGCTCAGACTGCTGCTGAGGCTGCCAGAGATGCAACTCTAGCAGCGTATGATTCTTTTGATGATAGATACCTTGGTGCTAAGTCTAGCAATCCAACATTAGATAATGATGGCAACGCTTTACTAGCTGGTGCTTTGTATTACAACACTACAGTACCAGAGATGCGTTTATATACTGGATCTGCCTGGGTAGCTGCCTATGTATCAGGAGCATCATATTTAGCCTCAGCAAATAACCTATCAGACTTAGCAAACACAGCAACTGCTCGTACTAACCTTGGTGTTGCTATTGGCACAAACGTACAGGCTTATGATGCTGACTTGACAACATTGGGTGCTGGCGGTTCATCTGCTCGCTCATTCCTAGGCCTTGCAATTGGTACTGATGTACAGGCTTATGATGCTGATACAGCTAAGACTGATGTGGCACAGTCATTTACTGCTGCACAAAGAGGTGCTATTACTGCCCTTACTGATGGTGCAACAATCACTCCAGACTTTGCAGTAGCTAATAACTTCTCAGTAACTCTAGGTGGCAATCGTACATTGGCTAACCCTAGCAACTTAACTGCTGGTCAGTCAGGTTCTATCTTTGTGGTTCAAGATGGCACAGGATCTAGGACTCTTGCTTATGGTTCTCAGTATGACTTCATTGGTGGCACAGCTCCTACACTTTCAACGGCAGCGTCATCTGTAGATAGAATAGATTATATAGTTCGTACTACTGGTTCTATTCATTGCGTGTTCACAGCTAACTACAGTTAAGGATAACTATGTCAGTTATTGGCTCAAACATATTAGCTGGTGCTAGTGGTCAAGGTGGTGATTACACTATTGCTAGGTCACTAAGATTCCGCAGTAGTGCTAGTGCTTACCTCAATAAAACATTTTCTTCAGCAGGAAATCGGAAAACATTTACTCAAAGTTATTGGGTAAAAAGAGGAACATTAAGCACTTCACTTTATTTAGCTGGTAATGATGCTAATGCTTCATTTGATTATGGATTTGTTCAATTTAATTCTACTGACAATTTAATATTTTATAGTGGTACAGGCTCTACACAAGCTGAATTAGTTACAACTCAGGTATTTCGTGACCCTAGTTCTTGGTATCACCTTGTTATTGCAGTAGATACTACACAAGCAACTGCGGCAAATAGAGTAAAAATATATGTAAATGGTACACAAATAACTGCTTTTAGCACAGCTACATACCCAAGCCAAAATGCTGATTTAAAATGGAATAATAATACATCTCCAACTGTAATTGGCACTTGGAGTGGTTTAAGACCTTCAGGTTACTTTGATGGTTACTTAGCAGAAGTTAATTGGATTGACGGTCAGCAATTAACCCCATCATCCTTTGGTGAAACAAATACCAAAACAGGTGTATGGCAACCTAAAAAATACACAGGTTCTTATGGCACTAATGGATTGTATTTCCCATTTACAGATAACTCTGCCCTAACAACTAGCTCTAATGTGGGCTTGGGTAAAGACTTCTCAGGTAATGGCAACTACTTTGCTACTAACAATATCAGCATTACAAGCGGTGTTACATACGATTCAATGACAGATGTGCCAACATTGACAAGTGCGACTGCGGCTAACTATTGCACGTTAAATCCATTAAATATTGGTAGTGCATCTAGTCTTAATAGCGCAAATTTAAACTTTACCTCTACAAGTGCGGCAGGTTCTGTTTTCCAATCTCTAATTACAGCTACATTTGGAGTTTCATCAGGAAAGTGGTACTGGGAAGCAATACCAACAACTAGCGGAGCAAGCGGTACTGTGTTTGGAATAGCAAAAACTACCCAATCAATGAGTTCAAATCCTTTTGGTTCTGGCGCAGGAAATATTTATGTTTATATTGGATCAACTGGCAATAAAGATAATGGCGCTGGAGCTACGGCTTATGGGGCAACATATACAACAAACGATGTAATTGGAGTAGCTTTGGATATGGATGCTGGAACTATTACTTTTTATAAAAACAATACTAGTCAAGGACAAGCATTTACAGGAATATCTGGCACATATATGCCATTTATGATTAGTAATGCCTCTAATGATACTACTGCTGGTAACTTTAATTTTGGTCAAAGACCATTCGCATACACACCACCTACAGGCTTTGTAGCATTAAATACTTTTAACCTACCTACTCCTACTATTGGTGCAACAGCAACAACACAGGCTGGTAAGTATATGAACACAGTCTTGTGGACAGGAAATGGTGCATCCACTATTGATGTAACTGGAGTTGGTTTCCAGCCTGACTTTGTTTGGGCTAAGAGAAGAAGTGCATCAGATGGTCATGGTTTATTTGATGTGGTTAGAGGAACAAATCAATGGCTTCAATCAAATACCACAGGTGCAGAAACCACTTTTGGCGGTAACTTTGGTTTGTTAGCATTTAACTCTGACGGCTTTCAGATGGGTAGTGGTTCAGCAGTAAATTTAAGTGGTGCAACCTATGTAGCATGGAACTGGAAAGCCAATGGCACAGGAGTAACCAATACTGCTGGTTCTATTACTTCAACAGTAAGTGCTAATACAAGTGCTGGATTCTCTGTAGTGACTTATACAGGCACGGGTGCTAATGCAACAGTAGGTCATGGATTGGGTGTTGCTCCTAGTATGGTAATTGCTAAATCAAGAAGCAATACAAGGGGATGGATTACATACCATGTAAGTGTTGGAAACAATAGAAAATTATTATTAAATTCAACTGCAGCACAAACAGGTACAAGTTCTATTTATTGGAACAATACAACTCCAACAAGCACAGTATTTAGTTTAGGTACTGATGGAGATTGCAATGCTAGTGGTGAAAACTTTGTAGCTTATTGCTTCTCAGCTATCGCAGGTTACTCTGCATTTGGCTCATACACAGGTAATGGTAGTGCAGATGGTGTATTTGTGTTCACAGGTTTTAGACCTAGGTTTGTAATGTTTAAACGCACAGACAGCACTGGTGATTGGTGGATGTTTGATACAGCAAGAAATACATTTAATGTAATGGATTTAACAACTAGAGCTAACCTTTCAGATGCAGAAACTCAAAACTCAGCAACTCAGTTAGACACTCTATCAAATGGCTTTAAGATGCGAGGTACTGGAACTTCATTTATTAATTTGAGTGGTGGAACTTACATATACATGGCATTTGCCGAAAACCCCTTTAAATACGCTAACGCAAGATAGGAACTAATATGCCTTTTAAACTCGGAACTAAGACTATCCAACTGGATACACCTTTTACACACAATGACATTCAATACCCTGCTAACTGGATTCGTCTAGCATCTGAGGCAGATAAGTCTGCTATCGGTCTAGTCTGGGAAGCTGATGCTGTTCGTGCTGATGACAGATTTTATTGGGATGGTAACTTAGCTAATCCTAAAGCATTGGAAGATAAAGAAGAAGTAGACCAAGACGGCAATCCTTTGTTTGTTAAAGCTTACGACCCAACTACAGAATCAATGGTTGATACAACAGAAAGATTAGTAACTAAAGGCTTAAAGTCTAACTTCATTGCTCAAGTTAAACAGACTGCTGGCTCTATCCTAGCTCAAACCGATTGGATGGTTATTCGTAAGGCTGAAAGAGATGTTGCTATCCCTACTTCTGTGGCGGCATACAGAGCATCTGTAGTGGCTAAGGCTACAGAGCTAGAGGCTAGTATCTCTGCTGTAACTTCTGTAGAGGAGTTGGCAAGTTTAGATTTATCTTTTCCTCAGGAGTAATAGATGGCTACTATCAATGAAACTGATGCAAGACTAAGCACTCACGAAGAAGTCTGTGCATTTAGATATGAGTCCATCAATGCTCGTCTTAAAAGATTAGAGCAGATTCTCATGGGTACAGCAGCCTTTGTCATTGTTACTCTTTTGACTATATCTCTGAAGATATGAAATCCATTAGTTACTTACTAATTGGACTGCTCATTGGTGGATCAATAGCAGTAGCTATGGCTCAACCAATCGTAACCGAATCAACCAGCAAGGCTGAGACCACAGTCAAGTCTCCTCCTCCATCTGCTATCTCTCCTAACGTAACCACGATTAATAACGTGATGTGTAAGGGTGGCGTATCAGCTGCTATTCAAACTCAGATTCTTGGATTCTCTGCTGGCTCTACCTTTACAGACCTTAATTGTGAGCTAGTGATCCTCTCAAGAGAGCTATCCTCTCTACAGATGAAGGCTCCAGCAGCTGCTCTACTCTGCCAAGATGCTAGAGTCTGGTGGTCCATGTGGGATGGTGGCGTACCTTGTCCGATTGAAGGCAAGATAAACGTAGAGGCTAAGAACCATTGGCTTGCTAACCCTCAACTAATCCCTACTAGACCTAAGATAAAATGAAATGGCTGGTAGCCTTACTAGCCTGTATTGGTATAGCTCAGGCTCAAGTCATTCAACATCAGATATCGGATGATGGTCATGTCCGTATCCCTCTACAGTTTCCTTTTCCTTTGTATGGCCGTACATTTACTGATAGCTTTATGTACAGTAACGGTGTTGTGGGCTTTGGATCAGTAAACAATCATTGGTGCTGCTCAGGCCACGACCTACGTAATGCCAGAGGATATGAGTTTAACTTCTCTATCATGCCTCTACAGACAGACCTCATTAACTATGGTCAAGGCAGATTCCTAACTGAAGGCACCCCACAGTTTCAAAGATATATGTGGGAGAACATCTCAGAGTATGGCGTACCAGGCAACCTCAATACCTTTGGCCTAGAGATTAGGCCATCAGGATATATCGGTATCCATTACGAGAAGATTAACATCAGTCCGTGGAGACCTATCACAATGGGTATCACAGGAGATACAACTCAAGGTGAATACACTCAGTTCTATCACGGCCCAGGCTACAGCTCAACTATAGCACCTAGTCATATAGTTGGCTCTACAGGTAATCTCTGTTTATCCAATCCTCTATCAGACCCATCATGCCCAGGCTATGCAGATGCCTACCTAGCGCAGCAATGCTCTATCAATCCCATATACAGTCCTAGTTGTCCTGGCTATCAGCAAGCATACTTTGCCCAGCAATGTACTTTAAACGCTCTGTATGACCGTGATTGCCCAGGATACAACGAAGCCTATGCCTTAGCTAATATCGTGGCTCCTAGAGCCATTGCTATCTCTGCTCCTGTTTTGCAAATAAGTACAACTGGTACGGTATCTATGGAGACCCCTATCATTGCAGACTCTGTAGTAAACGAGGTGGTAACTAGACCAGCTCCAACTGCTAGTAACCCTGTATCCAATGCTAGGAATCCTGAGCCATCTAGTCAGCCATCTAGTCAGCCAGAGAAAAAAGACAGCAAGCCTGAGCCTAAACCCACTAGCAAACCTCAAACAAAAACTGCTGAGGCTAAGTCCATTGAGATGCCCAATATAGTTGCTACCCCTGTTAAGATTGAGCAAGTGCAACTCATTGATTTACTGAGCAGAAAGATGATTAATAAACCCTTGAGTACCAATGCGAGAGCCTATTACTTGATGACCATTGGTGGACAACGTAGCCATGAGGATATGATAGATGAGCAATATAGAGAAAGAAATTAGTGTAGCTGGCTTTAGCTTTAAGCTAACCAACAAGTTGATGGTGATGGTAGTCGCTATTGCGCCTGTAGTTGGTGGTGCTTTCTGGGGAGCCTTTGAGGTTTACAACGACTACATGAGTATGCGTTCTGCCATCAAGAACTATGTCAGCCCAGACTTTACTGAGTACGATAAGAAGTTGGCTCTGATGGAGGAGTCCACAGCCAAGGTCAATGACTATACAAGAGACATCAAGAACGACATCAAGAATGATGTACGCAGATTGGAGAAGGTTGTTGAACAGGTTGAGCGAGACGGCAAGGTGTTAGCTCGTGAGGTAGATAAGGACTTGCGTGAGATGCGTAAGGAGACTGACAACAAGATCCGTAGAGCTTTAGATAACCCATTAGTTAATAAGGAGTAAGTATGTTTTCATTGATATCAACCCTTGGAGGCCTACTGGTCTCTGGCCTACCTAGTCTGCTAGGATTTTTTCAAGATAAATCTGACAAAAAGCATGAGCTAGAGTTAGCTCAGATGCAGACTGACAGAGAGCTACAGATGATGGAGCGTGGCTTTATTGCTCAAGCTAAGGTAGAGGAGATTCGCACAGACCAAGTGATGATGGAGACTGATGCTGAGATGACTAAGGCTGCCTACGCTCACGATGCTAAGGTACTTGAGAAGGCTGCTCCGTGGGCATCAACCTTTGTAGCTACAGTTAGACCTGTCGTTACCTACTTGTTTGTTGCTGAGTTGTTCATTATCAATATCGGTATTGGTGTTTACTTGTTTAACCACGGCACATTGATTACTAACGTTGATGACTTTCTCAAAGCAACTGACATGATATTCAGCGAAGATGAGATGGCTATGCTAGGTGCAATCATCGGCTACTGGTTTGGATCAAGAGGCTGGAGCAAGAAGTGAGAGTAAGCCCAAAGTGTATTCAACAAATAAAGCAAGATGAGGGCGTTAAGAGTAAGCCGTACCAATGCCCAGCCTTGCTTTGGACTGTAGGAGTAGGCCATGTTATTGACCCTAACCATGCTAGAGTACCGATGGCTGATAGAAAGGCATTACCTATACCTCCAGGTTGGGATAGAGTTCTAAGTGCCGATGAGATTGATGAAATCCTACGTAAGGATCTAGCAAGGTTTGAGGCTGGAGTTTTAAGATTAATAAAAGTCCCATTGACACAAGGGCAATTTGATGCTCTAGTATCATTTTCGTTCAACGTTGGACTGGGTAACTTACAGAACTCTACCCTCAGGATGAAGGTAAACCGAGGTGAATACGATGGTGCAGCAGAGCAGTTTTTGGTATGGACTAAGGCTGGTGGCAAAGTGTTACCTGGCTTAGTTAAAAGAAGGACTCACGAGAAAGAGATGTTTGAGTCTTAAAGCTGTAACAAATATTTAGGATACTAAGAAGATGAAATTAGTTACTCCGCAAACTGTACAAGCAATATACGAGATGCTAATACAAGTACCTCCATTTAATCGGTGGGATTTACCTCCATCTAAAGATGTGAACTTTGAGGTTAATAATGATCCAAGTTGCTATGGAGAGTACGAGCCTGACCCTCATACCATCAGAATCTCATCCGCTAGGCTATCGTTTATAGACCATATTATTCGCACAACTGCACACGAATTAATCCACATGAGACTGTATATTAAAAACAGCAAGAGCTGGGACAAACACGATAAGGTATTTAAAACCCTATCACACAGGGTAGCCACGCAATTAGGCTATGACCCCAAGGAGCTTTAATGGTTCAAGCATCATGCAATGAAGTAGAGTTCATAAGACTATTCAAAGAATTAGGATCCCCCCAAGCAGTCGCTGACTACTTAGGAATTAGCGTTAGGAATGTTTACCGTAGGAGAGGTGAGTTAGCCAGTAAAGGTATTGTCTTGGAGACAACAAACCATAGTGGGAATACAGTTAAGTATGACAAAGAAGGTTTAAAACAGAGAGTAGAAAAGCGCATCCAGCAAGCGGAGCATAACGTCAGGCGTGGCATAGCAATGGAGAAGGGCAGAGTCATAGTATTCTCTGATGCCCACATCATACCTGGCTACGATACGACTGCCTCCAGAGCTTTGATTGAGATGATTAAAGAGTTTAAGCCTGATGTGATTGTCTGTAATGGAGATGCTTTTGATGGCCAACGACTCAGCAGATTCCCAAAGTTTGGATGGGATCAGACGTTCACAGTTAAGCAAGAGCTAGATGCTTGCGTTGAGTATTTGACTGAGGTTGAGAACGCATCAAGGATTAAGCAGAACCTGATATGGACATTGGGTAATCACGATGCTCGCTTTGAATCCATGCTTGCTAACAGCTCCGCACATAACTATGAAGGCATCAAAGGGTTTACCCTTAAAGACCACTTTCCATTGTGGCAATCTTGCTGGTCGTTCTGGGTGAATGATGATACTCAGATTAAGCATCGTCATAAGGGTGGCTACAACGCTGGCAGATCCAACGTACAGGCAAGCTCAGTACATACGGTGACAGGACATACCCACGTATTGACTGTGCATCCATTCACGACATTGAATCCAGCTTTCAGAATGGGTACCATCTATGGCGTACAAACTGGATGCCTGGCTAATCCTTATGGCCAGCAGTTCAGTTACATGGAGGACTCAGCAAGGGATCACAGGAGTGGCTTTGCTATGTTGACCTACGAGAGAGGGCAGCTGCTACCCCCAGAGCTAGTGCAAGTTTGGGATGAGGAGAAGGGTGAAGTTACTTTCCGTGGAAAGATTTGGGGAGTCTAAAGGATAGCTATTAAACCAGCGATGTATATGATAGTCGCTACAAGCTCCACTATGAGCAAGGCATTGTCTCGGTATAGGTAGCCTTGGACTGTCCAAAGAAAGCTCCCTACAAGCCCAAATACGAGGTTTAAAGGGTATATATTTAGACTGGTCAAGGCTATACCTATCAAACACAGTACAGTCCCTGACCATCTAATCATTTATTTACATTCCCAATGAAGTCCTCTGGGTAATCTAAGGTTGGCTTACCCATCGCAGAGCAAAACATCTCTAGTTGCAATGCAATATCCTCCATGCTATCAGCAACAATGGTGGCCACGCCATAAGCGTAGGGTGTGCCATCGGTATCATAGAAAACCTCAACCAACTCCAGCTGCTCTGATCCAAAGTCATCAACTAAATTAACAATCCTATGGTTCCACATGGCTCCTCCTAACTTGCATCAATCAAGGCTCTGCGTTTAGCAGTAAAGGCGTTCATGCCTGAGATTTGTACAGGGTTCATCTTGTCAATGATGTGCTTGTTAGATCCGTGCAACTCCTCTAACTTCATTCGCTTGGTATCCTTACCCATTGATTTAGACATGGCTACCTTATCAGCCATTGCATTGTAAGCCTCAACCCAGTCAGTCATGCTATCAAACAAGGTATCATCCTTTCCTGGGATACGCAGAGCTAATCTCAAGACTGGTTCTATGTTCTCAGGAAGTGTTGTATTTACGCTACTCTCTATAATATTTTTTGCCTTATTTTCCAAAACACTTGCATCTGTCTTGGCAAAGTTCAACGGATTAGCCATCGGTGCTGGTCTGCCTCTGCTTGCTGCGTTGCCATCGTCATCCTCTGGAGCGATGCCACAGGCTGCCATGAGTGAGTAACGTCTAGCGTATGTAAGAGCAGAGCCGTAACCCTGTGGATCGTTCTTCGCAGCTGGTACGTGGAGGATGCCACAGTCCAGTAGCTCTCCAGATTCGTGGATAAAGATGGTCTCTACTGATACCCCATCATCGCATGGGTGGCACTTCTGTACCAATGCAATGCCGTTGTTATTCAGCGCATCAATGACGGCCTTAACGCAAGCTGATAGGTCAGCGTACTTAGTCTTAAAAAAAGGATTGTTAGAGTCCTTGAGTGCTGGTGCAAAGTCTTTCTGAGCTTTGACCAATGCTGTTGCTATGTTTTTCATTTCAATTCCTTAATGGTTAATGTGCTTTGACGTACTGTGTACGCCTCTTTGGCTGGGACAATCCTAGATAAAGTTGCTTTGTAGGTACGAGTTGGCCATGAGATTTGATACTTGCCAGCAATACCGTATTTATGATTTCTAAGGATCTCCATGAGTTGAGTCTGAGCTTGCTCATTCTCTGCCTCTAGCTTTGCTGCCTTGGCTTTGTTCTCTTGGATTAGCTTTGCCAACTCCTCTGCGTAGTCATCCAGTTTCATTGGCTCATCGTCTATAGCATCTGAGTAGGTGCGAGCTGCATCCTTAGGGTTCTGTACTGGGTAGTAATCAATCTCTCCAGTATTTTTGAACCTATCAAGACGGTCTTGAAAGTCTTTAGATACTTTCTCAATCGTCTCCAGAGTCTGCTGATGCAAAGCAAAGACAAAGATACGCAACTCTGTACCCTTGTATAGCGTAGCAATCGCACCCCATTGAGCTTTATAAATAGCCATCTGAGCCTGTAGTTGCAATGGTCCACGCCACAATGGAGGCATATCCTCAGCATCCATCGCTGTGAGCTTTGCCTCTAATACGCCTGTGCCATCCAGTCTGATAGAGTCCTGACCGACTACAAAGATGCCACGCTCAGGATCAGAAAACAACTCCTCTCCATTGCCAGTAGCTGTACCGTCTAAGCTACAACTGATAGGCCAGTCATCGTGAAAGTAAGCCTCCTCGTGGTTGTAATCTAGCTGACTGCATCCCAGACGGTTGGCTGCCTCCATGAGAATGGTTGGCTCTAGCCTGTTACCCCATTCCATTGACTCGTTACTGATGTCTGGTGGTTGATTGCCCTTGATGGCCTCAATTGACATAAGCAACTCATCATTGGCAGAGCGATACTTGCTCATTCCCATAATTGCTGGGAGCCGTGATGCTGATAGCATCGTGTTTGGTGTGAGTTTACCGACCATTATTCTCTTTCTTCTGCGTTTATAAGTGTGAGTGTGTGCTGTAAAGAGTTGGCCACTCTAACAAAGTTCTCTGAGTATTGTTCTGCAATCTCAAAGTTTCTAACTGTAGTGGCTTTGTGGATCTCTCTTATCAAACGGTTTGATTCCAAAATCAATTCTGAATAATCCATCATCTTTCCCCTAAATAGACGTATCGTGCATAGCGTGATTCATCGCTTTTCTCATTGATAGTCTGAATGTTGTAACTATCTTTGAGTACGTAGATGTAATGCGCCAGGCGTGTGATGCCGTACTTCTGAATGGCATCCCAAGATGTAATGCTCTTACGCTTTTGCAAGTGAGCAAGGACTTGTTCTTTTTGTGTACGTGTTTTAGACATTTTTTCCCTCATTTCTAGCAGCAAGGTGACGATAGTTAGCCCATTTCTTTTGAATCTTTGGACTCTCGGATGGTGGAATCCAGCCCAAACGTTTGAAAGTTTCCAAAACATTTGTCTTAGCAGCTGGGACATATTGCTTATTGATGTTATCTAGAACTCCCATGATTAGCACCCCAATGGTTTGAATGGGCCATCACGAACCGTATCCCAGCAACAAGTACCACCACCACTAGGTACGCATCTGATAGCTGCAAATGAGCTTGTTGAAATCATCAATACTGTTAATGCAATTAATACTTTTTTCATTTTTAAACCCCTATCGCAACGATGATTAAGAAAACGACAAGGCTAACCGTTGCAATAACCTTATCGCTTGTTGATTCTTTTGGTGCAACGCACAAATCTTTTGCTGTGTAATCGTACTTATTCATTTATCAAAACTCCTTAAATATTTATCAACTAACTTCTCACGCTTACGTCTGACCATGCCTTTGTAGGTATTGGGAAATAACTTAATAAACCAATGACGGATCCACAAACCAGCTAAAGCAATAATCATTAGGATTGCAAACCCTCCAACGACTAGGTAAGCAACTGCCAATGTGTACAAAATAAGTTCACGCATACTGCACCTTTCTCATTAATGTCCCAACCTGGGATGGATGCCATTGAGTGTTACCTCTTGGCGTTTTAAACCCTCTCTGGCTCAATACCTGAGCTACTGAACGCAAGTCCATGCCGATAAACTCCTTGATTACTGGAGCCATCTGCATCACATAACTATCAACACGGCTTTGGATAGCGTTTAAACCAGCCTTAGAGCCGTTCTGTGGAGCTGGACTACCTAACTTAGTGCCACGAGCTTTAGCCATCTGTAGGGCTGATTTAGTGCGTTCTGATATCTTCTTTGCCTCCCACTCAGCGAATACTGCTGCCATCTGTAGGAATGTACGGTCAGCCTCAGGCATATCGGCAGCCACGAATTGCACGTTTGACTCTAATAAACCTGAGATGAAGTGAACGTTACGAGCAAGACGATCCAGCTTGGCAATAACCAATGTGGCTTTATGCTTTTTAGCAAGAGCCAGGGCCTGTGCCAGCTGTGGGCGGTTGTTTTTGCGACCAGACTCTATCTCTGTAAACTCAGCGACAAGTACCTGGTCTTTGATGAAAGCCTTAACGGCTGATTGTTGAGCCTCAAGGCCAAGGCCTGACTGGCCCTGACGTTGAGTGCTTACACGGTAGTAAGCTACAAACATATTAAGCCTCTACTTTCTGAACTGATACTTGATTGCGTGTATCTGTGTATTCAAAAAAGTAATACTTAACTTGGTTGATAACTTGCGTAGCTTGCTCTGTCTTGCCCATTGCCATTAGCTCTTGAGCATCTGACAACATACCAGCTAAACGCATATTGATGTTGTATGCAGTTACGAATAATGAATCTACTGATTCTTCTGTACAACCTAACATCTGATTTACTTGGTTACTCATCTTAATTACTCCTCTTTCTGGGTAGTAAGCGATATCGCTTGAGATGGAGTATAAACACAATAGGTTGTGTTTGTATAGGTGTAAACCCTAGTTTTAGTAAAATAATTTACAGGGCTTGCACAATATGTTGTGTTCGTTTATCGTTTGGACTGGGCGAAAGCGGATGCTGACGTAAAAATGTCCAGGTAGAAATCTGCTGGTTTTCAGACGTAGCGAGTAGCCCAACCCTAACAAAAATAAGAGGATTTATGGAAAAAGGTATCAAGTTTAGAGCGTTGTGCCAGGACATTCTGGCCACAATCGTGCATGAAGGTAAGACTGGCGCACAGATTTGTATTGAATGTGATATCGCAATGAGTACGTTTAAGAACTATCTGGCGTATATGCGTGATAAAAAGCTAGTCCACATCTGTGGCTGGCGTAGATCCGAGGGATGCAATAGACCGATAGCTCTCTACAAGTTTGGTTTTGCAGAGGATGTTGAGTTGATCCGTAGGTCTGGCTACGTGCCAAAGGCCCAGAGAGGTGGTTACGAGACCGTAACGCCTAAGATTCCTAGATGTGATATCGCAGCTGCGTGGATGTTAAACCCAATAGAGGAGGATGTATGTCAGAGTTAAAGCCATTCCTAGTAAGACTTAGACCAGACGTGGTGCAACTGCTCATCAAGGCAGCACAGGAGCAGAAAAAGCCTCAAGCAGCCATCATCAATCAGCTATTACAGGATGGACTGTCAAAGCATAGCGACCTAGACAACAGGATCAACAGGCTTTTAGGATGATTCTATTGAACCTACCGTATGCACCATCAGTTAATACGTACTGGAGACGTGGCAAATTCAGTACTTACTTATCTCCAAAAGGTAGGGAATATAAGGTAGCCGTGGCTGAGTATGTGATTGCCAACAATGTGCCAAAGCTAGGAGATGCAAGATTGAAGATGACGTTAATTATTAGACCGAGGAGCAAGCGTATCTTTGATATTGATAACCTTGCTAAGTCGGTGCTGGACTCGCTCTGTGAGGCTGGCGTGTATGACGATGATTCCCAGGTGGATGAGTTGCACATTATCCGTGGAGAGGCTATCAAGAATGGCCGTATTGTTGTAACGATAGAGGTCATGGAATGAGATATTTATCGGTTTGTAGTGGAGTAGAGGCTGCGACAGTTGCATGGCATGGATTAGGCTGGCAACCTGTGGCATTTAGTGAAATAGAGAAGTTTCCAAGTCAGGTATTGGCTCATCATTATCCTGATGTGCCTAACCTTGGAGACATGACTAAGTATAAGGAGTGGAATTTTGGTACAAGCGGATTGGATTTACTCGTTGGAGGAACCCCATGTCAATCATTCTCAGTCGCTGGACTCAGAAAAGGGCTTGAGGATCCAAGAGGCAACCTCGCTCTCGTCTATTGTGGGATTCTTGACAAGTTTAGACCCAAGTGGTTCGTTTGGGAAAACGTGCCAGGTGTCCTCAGTAGTGGCAAAGGAAGGGATTTTGGTTCCTTCCTCGGAGCGTTGGCAGAACTCGGCTATGGGTGGAGCTACAGAGTGCTTGATGCTCAACACTTTGGAGTCCCCCAAAGAAGGCGTAGAGTCTTTGTTGTCGGACATCTTGGAGACTGGCGACCTACCGCGAAGGTTCTTTTTGAGTCCGAAAGCCTGTCAAGGGATACTAAGGCGAGCAGAAAACCGAGGCAAGCAACTGCCTACGGCACTCCGAATATCGTTGGAGCATTGCTCACTAGAGACTACAAGGGAATAGCCTCAGATGCTGGAGAGGGTAAGGTAATTATTCATGCTGCCAATAAATGTCCTACGATTACATCATCTGCAAGTGACTACAGTAGAGTTGGTAATGGCGTAACTGAACATGAAACTTATGTTGCTTATGCTTTACAAGGTTCTGGCTCTACAAGTCAGAACGCTAATGGCTCAGGCTACAAAGAGGAGCAATCCTTTACCTTGAACCGTACTGATGTGCATGGAGTTGCTCATGCTTGGAAAATGAGATATGGCAAAGAAGGTGGTGGCAAGGGATATCTTGGTTCAGATGAGCTAGCTTTTACATTGAGTGTTCAGCAAGACCAGCAAGTGTTTTCAAACATGGCAGTCCGCAGACTAACCCCAGTTGAGTGTGAGAGGTTACAAGGTTTCCCTGATAACTACACAAACATCAAAGAGAACTGCCCTGATGGCCCGCGATACAAGGCAATGGGTAATTCAATGGCAGTCCCTGTGATGCGATGGATTGGAGAAAGAATCAAGATGGTTGAGGAATCTCAATGAGCCATGAGAAGGATGTGTACACCAAGGCCATTAAGGCTGAGGAGAATGTAACAGGCAAGCGTTGGTGTTCTCAATGCCAATTTGGAAAGTTAGCTAAGGGTGGTCAATGGATACTAAGCCTAAACGGCCAGCAAAGAAGATGGATGTGCAGAGAGTGTTACGAGAGGAAGTTGGCGAGGGAGAGCAAGTAGATGAGAGCTGTCTCGCTTGTCGTAGAGTTCACGGATCCCCCAGGCTACTTCGTCTGCCAACTGGGAAACTTGTCTCAAGCTACTCAGAGGAATTTAGGATGTACACAGAGGCCAAGTGGGTGTTCAAGCGATTCAGAACAAAACGAACTAGGCAGCTGTACCTTGCGGAAGTGGCAAATCTGCGTGGCAAAGCTGCTTATGACAGACTCAGAGATGCAATGACAGAGATATGGAGACTAGAGAATGAATTGCCCTAACTGTGGAAACCATGAGATTGTGGTCAAGGATTCCAGAGACCATAAGGAGTACAACTGGATCAAGCGTAGGAGAGAGTGCCACAACTGTGAGCATCGTTGGAATACCTATGAGATATCTGAGGCTGAATTAACTGTGGAGGTAGATGAATGAAGTTGAATAACAATGAGGTGTTTGCTTTGGCAGACTACCTGAGACATCAATTGGCTGTGGAATATCCAATGGAGCAGTACTTCATTGATAAGGCTGCCACGGCTCTGGAGAACCTTGCCAACGAGAGAGCAGAACTCAAGGCAGAGATAGCGTTATTGAATACGCCTATCAAGTAGGTATAAACGATAGGAATTATTCATTGAGAATTATTACAAACTCTGCTAGAAAGATGACTGACGGAGCCATGACCCAGCTCTCAGGAATGGAGTGCTACCAGACCTGGATAAACGTAGGTGAATCAGTAGGGATGACCATTGTTCAATCAATCGGACCCACAGTACTGGAGATAGTGAGACATTACTATCCAACCTTAGATAAACGACCAGCACATCACGAAAGTGATTTAACCCTTTTTTTATGGGGTTAGGTTCTCATGACGTTTACGATTCCTAAACAACCAAAGATTAAGTTAAAAGCTAAACCACCAGACCAGAGAAAGATAGCGGTCTTACCACTACGAGCTTTAAGAGACAAGACTTTATATAATCAGTCAATTAGAGTACTGGGTTTACTGTGTTCATACGCCAACAGAGCTGGAATTACCTGGGTTGCTGGCACAACACTAGCCAAAGAGCTGGGAGTATCTAAGTCAGCCATCAGTCAGCAGATGCGACAGCTCAAACAAAAGGGTTATGTGGAGGTCATCAAGCGTGGCTACATGGGACAGAGGACAGATACCCTACGAATCATCTATGACCCAGATATATCAGCGACTGATGCCCTTGCAATACTCGGCAATCAGGATGAATTGAAATCACCAACGATGTTAAAAGAGGAGCTAGACCGTATGAATATAAAGCCATTAAAGAAAACTATGCGTACTGTAAAGCCTATAGAGAAAAGCTATAAGGTTAAGGATGCTATCAACGATAACAAGACGAAGGACATACAGGATATGTATGTAAGGTGGTTTAAAGAAGAAAAGGTAATAAGTGAAAATGATAAAGATGCTGTAATGTTGGTGCAACGCAGCAATGTTGCATGGCAACAATACACGGATCAGCTGGATGCCCAGTTCAGAATGATAGTCAGCGAAGGCCTACGGAAACCAGAGGATGTACTAGCACTAACGGTACACATCCTTGCAGATAAAGGCTTGTAACAAACCCAAATGTCCGTATGGGAATGGGACAGTTGAGGGTGTGGTTAAGAAAGGTAAAGCATGATGCCCTACGCAGTTGCTAAG
>Ga0247723_1000351_pt1 | contig 31633 bp, 48 predicted proteins | sample MSEWelMarce5H_FC_FD_189079 | JGI IMG/M metagenome (GOLD analysis project Ga0247723, IMG submission 189079) | Subsurface sediment microbial communities from gas well in West Virginia, United States - MSEEL Well Study Marcellus 5H_FC | ecosystem: Environmental > Terrestrial > Deep subsurface >... | reverse complement strand
GAATGGACAGCAGGCCACCCTCGGCACTAAGAACGATCACATTGGGCAGGGTCTTAACCAGCGTGGTCTTACCAGCACCGGCTTGTCCGTACACCAACAACTTCACTCCATTGGCAGACAAGCTGCCGGTCGATTTCAAATTGATAGCCATTTGGCTCTCCTATTTTTTGCACCTCCGTCTGGGAATCAGTTCGAGGTGTGACGTAACTATAAACCATTTTTTAGTGTAATATCCACACATCGCAATAAATATTTTCAACAAAGGAAAAAAACATGATGACCCTAGAGCAGATACGAGACGCGCTCTCCGATCGAATGCCAGTCAAGGTGGCAGAAGCCACTGGCGTGCACTACAACACCATCCGTCAAGTGCGCGACAACCCCAACGCAAATCCAACCCACAAAGTCCTGCTGGCGCTGTCCAACTACTTGGAAAGCCGCAAGGTGACGCATGGCTGACCTCTCAAAAGTCCTTGGTGGACCTTGGGCACCACCACCCGAAAAACTCGTCGCAACACCAGAGGCGCAGCTCATCGATGCAATGCGTGCTGCAGGCCTTCAGCCACCAGAGGAAATCCTTATGGATGGCAAGATTCACCGATTTAAATCAGGCACCAAAGGCGCACCTGGCCACGGTGACAAGCCAGGCTGGTATCTGGTGTTTGGTGATGGCATCCCAGCCGGTCGATTCGGATGCTGGCGAGCAGGCATGGAAGTGACATGGCGTGCAGACGTAGGACGAAAACTCACGCAGACCGAGGAAATGTCACACGCCAAGCGACTGGCCGAAGCCAAAGCCCTCAGAGACGCAGCTCTTGAGCGCCAGCACCAAGTGGCCAGCGACACGGTCGAGAAAATATGGACAGGCGCACAGGCAGCACTTCCAGATCATCCCTACTTGGCCAAGAAGGGCATTCAGACGCATGGTGCAAGGGCAACAGGAGACGGTCGACTTGTGCTGCCACTCTACGACGAAGACGGAACTCTGGCCACCTTGCAGTACATCGACCACGAAGGTGGCAAGCTCTACCACCCAGGCGGTCAGACAGGCGGAAAGTTCTGGATGGTAGGCTCACTAGATGAGCCTGGCACTCTGTTCGTGGCCGAAGGATTCGCAACGGCAGCCACAATCCACGAAACCACCGACAGGCCGGTCGTGGTGGCCTACAGCGCCAGCAATCTGGTGCCGGTCACTGGCACACTCAGGGAAATGTATGGAGCAACTCAAGACATCGTGATCGTCGCAGACCATGACCAAAGCGGTGTCGGTCAACGCTACGCAGAGCAGGCCAGTGCCAAGTACGGTGCACGCATGGTTATGCCTCCGATACTCGGTGATGCCAACGATTATGCACAGGCTGGCCACGATCTGGCAGGTCTGCTGATGCCAATCAAAGACGACTGGCTCATCCCAGCCGATGACTTCTGCGCACAGCCAAGCCCCATCAGCTGGCTCGTCAAACGGTGGATTCAATCCCAAGCACTGGTGATGGTCCACGGCCCAAGCGGTGGCGGCAAGACATTCGTGGTGCTCGACTGGTGCCTACGCATGGCCAGCGGAACAGAAGACTGGGCAGGACACAAAGTGCGCCAAGGCAATGTGGTCTATCTGGCAGGCGAAGGCCACCACGGTCTGCGCGGCAGGGTGGCAGCTTGGAAGCACCACCACAAAGCAGGCAAGCTGGCCATGTGGCTCTCCAAAGATGGATGCGACCTAAACACCCCGACCGGATACCTCAAAGTTGTCGAGCAAGTAAGGATGCTGAAAGACAGGCCCAGCGTGATCGTGGTCGACACCCTGCACCGATTCCTCTCAGGCGATGAAAACTCAGCCCAAGATGCAAAGACCATGCTGGACGCATGCAACGCACTCATGCAGGAATTCAACTGCTCGGTGATCTTGGTACACCACACAGGCGTGGCCGAGGAAGCCCAGCACAGAGCTCGAGGCTCAAGCGCATGGCGAGGCGCTCTGGACATCGAGATCAGCATCGTGCCAGGCAAAGAAGGCGTGCCCATGCAGATCGTGCAGCGCAAGTCCAAAGACGCAGAACTGGCCGAGACCATCCACGTTGAGCTGCAACAAGTGGCCATCCCAGGCTGGCGCGATGAAGACGACCAGCAAGTGACCAGCGCTGTGATTGTCCAAGCCCAAGCACCAACTGTGACCAAGAAAGACAGCAAGATCGACAGCCACAGAAAGACTTTTGAGAACGCTTGGTGGTCGTCAGGAGCCGAAGAACGCAATGGTTTGCCTTACCTCAGCCGGTCGGCCATGATGGAATACTTGGTGCAGAAAATGAACGTAAGCGAGTCCTCAGCCAAGGTTTACATCAAGCCAAGCGCGACAGGAAAACCCATCGCTGACATGCTGGTGGCTGAAATAATCGAGTCCTTCGAGCATGGCTGGATCGTGATTGACGACACTCAAGCAAGTGTCATGATGATCAGAAAGTCAGAGCGCTGAATGACTTATCAACAGACTTATCCACAGTCTGAGAATGGTAACAACGGAACGGAACGGAAAAAAACGGAACGCAGTTCCCTTGGCAAAACAGCGCAAAACGGGAACGGAACGGAACACACACCTTTAGGTGTGTTCCCAGTTCCCTTGCGATGCGGATCAATTCCATGACGTATTAGTAAAAACCCTTAGTTAAAAGTTATCCACAGGCAGATCAAGAAAATGACCAAACAAAGAGAAACCCCAAACTTCGCAACATGGAAACATGACACGCTGGCCAAGTTTGCAACCGAGGTCTACATCCGACTTCAAGATGAGCAGGCCGCAAACGAGCAACTTAGGATGGATTTAAAAGATGCCATGAAACTAGCGCGAATCGAAAACATGAAGGACAATACACAATGACCACAAATCAACACGATTTAATGATCTGGTTTTCTGGTGCTGTAATTGGTGCAACCCATGAATGGTGGTTGCTGGCGCTTCTTACAGTTTGGATTTATTTGGCAAGGAAAGAATCATGACCACAAAAAACCAAAAAACAAAAACTCCAACTAAGCGAACTAAGCCAGGCAGTGAAGACCGAGCTGTGATCAGCCAGATGGTGCTCGATGGAATGCGAGGCGGACTGAGCGCCTTCAAAGCATGTCAAGCAGCTGGTGTTCCTCAAAGCACTTTCTCGCGCTGGGTGGATGATGATGCTATCCTTGCGGAGAATTACGCGCGCGCGAGGGAAGACCTGATCGAACGCATGGCCACAGAGATCATGGAGATCAGCGATCAAGACGTTGGCGTGGCCGTTGATGGCAAAAAAGACTGGGCGGCAGTGCAAAAGCACAGACTGCAAGTTGACACACGAAAATGGCTATTGTCCAAGCTGGCCCCAAAGAAGTTTGGCGACAAACTAGAAGTTTCTGGTGATCCAGACAATCCCCTGGTGCAAAGAATTGAGCGCGTGGTCGTCAAGGCATGACAGTTCTACAGCTTCCAACCCCTGAATGGGCATTGCCCTTGCTAGAGCCAAGCCGATACAAAGGCGCTTGGGGTGGCCGAGGCTCTGGCAAGTCTCACATGTTTGCCGAGCTGATGATCGAGGCCCACATCATGGACCAGAAGCGCAGAAGCGTCTGCGTGCGTGAAATCCAGAAGTCCCTCAACCAGTCCGTCAAGCGCCTGCTCGAAACTAAGATTGAGCAAATGAACGCTGGCGCATACTTCGAGGTGCAAGAAGCCGTGATCAAGTCCAAGAAGGGCGATGGCATGATCATCTTCCAAGGCATGCAAAACCACACAGCCGACTCGATAAAGTCGCTCGAAGGTTACGACTGCGCTTGGGTGGAGGAGGCTCAAAGCCTGAGCCAGACCAGTCTCGACCTGCTGCGACCAACCATCCGCAAGCCAGACTCCGAGCTGTGGTTTACATGGAATCCGCGCCAGCAGAACGACCCTGTCGACTTCCTGCTGCGCGGTCCGACACCACCAAAGGACGCGCAAGTCCTGAAGGTCAACTTCACCGACAACCCTTGGTTTCCACAAGTCCTGCGCGACGAAATGGAGTATGACAAGAGGCGCGACCCCGACAAGTATCAGCATGTCTGGATGGGAAGCTACCTCACAAACAGCAACACCAGGGTGTTCAAGAACTGGCGCGTTGAGGACTTCGAGGCACCACCAGACGCAATCCACCGGCTCGGTGCAGACTGGGGCTTTGCAGTCGACCCGACCACGCTGGTGCGATGCCACATCATTGGCCGCACGCTCTACATCGACTACGAGGCCTACATGGTCGGCTGCGAGATCGTCAACACACCTGAGCTGTTCATGCAGGTGCCCGAGGCCGAGAAGTGGCCAATCGTGGCCGATTCAGCCAGGCCAGAGACGATCAGCCACATGAAAAAGAATGGCTTTCCCAAGATCATGACAGCGGTCAAGGGTCCGAAGTCGGTCGAGGAAGGCATCGAGTTCCTGAAGAACTACGACATCGTCGTGCACCCTCGATGCATCCACACCATTGACGAGCTGACGCTGTACAGTTACAAGCAAGACCCATTGACTGGCAAAATCTTGCCGGTGCTCGAAGATAAGAAAAACCACGTGATCGATGCCCTGCGTTATGCCTGCGAAGGTGTGAGACGATCGGCCATCACGAAGCCTGCAACATTCACTCCATTGCCAAATGTAAAGAAATGGTGAGAAAATCACACAAAATGAGGATATAACATGGCCCGACTCTCAAACGATCAACGCCTTGCGAACCTGCACGACGAAGCCCTTGCGCAATTCGATGATGTGCAAAGCGCACTGCGCGACGAGCGCTTGCAATGCCTGCAAGACAGACGCTTCTACTCCCTAGCAGGCAGCCAGTGGGAAGGCCCACTCTGGGACCAGTACGAGAACAAACCCAAGTTCGAGGTCAACAAGATCATGCTGGCCGTGATCCGAGTGGTCAACGAATACCGAAACAACCGCATCACCGTTGACTTCGTCTCCAAAGATGGCTCTGAAAACGACAAACTGGCCGAGGTCTGCGATGGCCTGTACCGATCAGACGAGCAGGCATCCGTGGCCGATGAAGCCTACGACAACGCATTCGAGGAAGCGGTCGGTGGTGGCATCGGTGCCTGGCGCTTGCGCACCGTCTACGAAAACGAGGAAGACCCAGAGGACGACCGCCAGCGCATTCGCATTGAGCCGATCTTCGACGCTGACAGCTCGGTGTTTTTTGACTTGCAAGCCAAACGTCAAGATAAGGCAGATGCAAGATTCTGTTTTGTCGTCACATCGATGACTCAGCAGGCCTACAAAGATACATGGGGTGATGACCCAGCAAGCTGGCCAAAGATCATCCACCAGTACGAGTTCGACTGGTGCACACCCGATGTGGTCTATGTTGCCGAGTACTACAAGGTCGAAGAAAAGACCGAGACCATCCGCATTTTTCAAACCATTACAGGTGAGGAAGAACGCTACACCAAAGCTGACTTTGACAATGCGAAATGCTAGAAGAAACTCTTGCAGCCGTTGGTACAGTCGAAGTGCGCCAGCGCAAGATCAAGACCAAGCGAGTGCGCAAGTACATCATGTCGGGCGGCAAAATTCTCGAAGACGCAGGCTACATTGCAGGCAAGTGCATCCCAATCGTGGTCGTCTACGGCAAACGCTGGTTTGTCGACAACGTCGAGCGATGCATGGGCCATGTGCGTCTGGCCAAAGATGCCCAGCGACTCAAGAACATGCAGCTGTCCAAGCTGGGCGAGATCAGTGCCTTGTCCTCAGTCGAGAAGCCAATCCTTACGCCTGAGCAGGTCGCTGGCCACCAAGTCATGTGGGCCGAGGACAACCTCAAAGATTATCCGTACCTGCTGATCAACCCGATCACAGACCAGAACGGCAACCAGGCAGTGTCTGGCCCTGTGGCCTACACCAGATCGGCAGCAATCCCACCGGCAATGGCCGCACTCTTGCAGATCACTGAAACCGACATGCAGGACATCTTGGGCAACCCAGCAGGTGCAGACAAGATGGTCAGCAACATCTCAGGCAAGGCCGTTGAGATGATTCAGGCCCGAGTCGATGGCCAAGCCTTCATCTACATGAGCAACTTTGCCAAGGGCATGAAGCGATGCGGTGAAATCTGGTTGTCGATGGCCAAGGATATCTATACCGAAGACAAGCGCAAGATGAAGACCATTGCGCCAACTGGTGAAGCTGGCATTGTGGAACTGATGAAACCAAGCATTGATCAGGAAACTGGTGCAGTGGTCATGGAAAACGATCTTGGTAGTGCCACATTCGATGTGATCGCTGATGTTGGACCATCAAGCAGCACAAAGCGCCAAGCAACTGTTCGCGCCTTAACCGGCATGCTCCAGATCACTCAAGACCCAGAGACAGCTCAGGTGCTGACCGCAATGGCCATGATGAACATGGAAGGCGAAGGCGTGGGCGATGCCAATGCCTACTTCCGCAAGAAGCTCCTGCGCATGGGCGTGGTCAAGCCAACCGACATGGAAGCCGAAGAACTCATGGCCGAAATGCAGGGCAAGCCTCAAGACCCGAATGCTATGTACCTGCAAGCCGCAGCCGAGGAAGCAACTGCCAAGGCAGCCAAAGCCAGAGCCGATACCGTCGAAACCGTGGCCAGCGCAGAGCTCAAACGCGCTCAAACGCTGGAGACTTTGGGTAAGGTCGACGAGACCGCACAGAACATGGCGCTCACAAATGCAGAGGCAGTGCAAGAAATTTTGCAAGGCCAGATCATTCAACCAGTTGTAAGATGAATGAAAAAGCGCGAGAATGTGATAAACGGCATCCACCCAGCCGTTCTTAATGGGTGAGTTTGATGGGGTCAGAAGATGAACACAAAGGCAGTATCAGGAGAAGAAAACCAAGACGATGACACCATTGTTGTTGAGGACGAAGGCCAAAGCACTGAGCAAACCACCGATGAGCACAAATCCATCGATGACCAGGGCGATGACCAGAGCACCGAAGATGGCGAAGGCGACAGCGACGAGGTGATCGTATCCATTGGTGAGGAAGCGCCACCTCCCGAAGAACAGACTCATGCGCCTGAATGGGTACGCGAGCTGCGTAAGACGAACAGAGAATTGCAACGGCAAAACCGTGAACTGCAGGGCAAGCTGCAAAGCACCGCACAGACTGAGACCAAGCCGGTCGTGTTGGGCAAGAAGCCAAGCCTTGAAGATTACGACTATGACGCTGACAAATTCGAGGAAGCACTGGCCACTTGGTTTGATCGCAAGCGACAAGCCGATGAAGCTCAAGCCAAGCAAGAAGCTGAAGTTATGAATCAGCAAAAAGCATGGCAAGCCAAACTGGATGGCTACGGCAAGGCGAAAGCCGAGCTGAGAGTCAAAGATTTTGAAGACGCTGAGGCCGTGGCCCAAGAGTTGTTCAACATCACCCAGCAAGGCGTGGTGCTCCAAGGTGCAGATAATCCTGCGCTCGTCATCTACGCACTCGGCAAGAATCCAAAGAAGGCCAAAGAGCTGTCCGACATTAAAGACCCCGTAAAGTTTGCCTTTGCGGTAGCGAAACTGGAGAAAGAATTGAAAGTTACCAACCGTAAGGCAGCCCCACCACCCGAGAGAATCGTGTCAGGAACTGGCCGAGTATCTGGGGCGGTGGACTCAACCCTTGAACGGCTGAGAGAAGAAGCGGCTCGCACTGGCAACATGACGAAAGTCATCCAGTACAAGCAGCAGAAGCGATCAGCTTCCAAATGACAGTTTTTTAATTTAGGAGCCCATCATGGCCAATAGCTTTTCCAAAGAAGAACGCGTAGCGTTTGAAGACATCCTCGAAGGTTTCCAGGACTTGCTGGTTCTGTCACGTCACGTCTCGGTCTACAACACAGACCAGACCGAAATGGCACGTACCAACAACGTGATCTGGCGTCCAATGCCTTACATGGCGCAATCCATCAACAGCACTCCTGGCACGACCATCGCTGGTTCTTACCAGAACATGACTCAGTTGTCTGTGCCCTCCACCATTGGCTTCAGCAAGACTGTGCCTTGGACCATGACAACTCTTGACTTGCGTGACGCATTGCAAGAAGGTCGTCTGGGTGAGTCAGCCAAGCAAAAACTCGCATCCGACATCAACGTGGCGATCATGAACACCGCAGCTGCTCAAGGCACTTTGGTTGTTCCAGTCTCTACTGCTGCCGGTGACTATGATGACGTGGCCTTGTGCGACAGCATCATGAACGAGCAAGGCGTTCCTGACTATGAGCGCTTCTTGGGCTTGTCCAGCCGCGACTACAACGGTCTGGCTGGTAACTTGTCACAAGCAAGCCGTTCATTCGGTAACGCTAAGTCTGATCGTGCATACGAGCGCAGCTTCGTCGGCATGGTCGCAGGCTTCGACACTTACAAGTTCGACTACGCAAACCGCATTGCTGCTGCTGCTGGTGGTACAACTACCATCGACACACAGAACTCTGCAAACAACTACCTCGTTCCACAGGCTACTTCCACATCCGTGGGCGGCCAGATCAACGTTGACAACCGCTACCAGACCGTCACAGTGTCCAACACTGTTGGCGTGGCTGTTGGCGATGCCTTCACGATCGATGGCGTGGTTGCAGTGCATCACATCACCAAGCAGTCCACTGGTCAGTTGAAGACATTCCGTGTCATCAGCATCACCAACGGCACACAAATGGTGATCAGCCCTGGCATCATCTCCAACCAAGTTGCAAGCGATGCATCTGCACAATACAAAAACTGTATCGTGACTCCTTCTGCATCTGCCAACATCAACTGGCTCAACACTGCTGCCTCGAACATCAACGTGTTCTGGCAACGTGATGCCTTGGAAATCTTGCCTGGCCGCTACGCAGTCCCATCCGATGCTGGCACCGCAGTGATGCGTGCTACCACCGATCAGGGCGTGGAGCTGGTGATGCAGAAGTTCTACGACATCGACAGCATGACAATCAAGTATCGCTTGGACACCCTCTTCGGTGTGGTCAACAAGCAGCCTGAAATGTCCGGCATCTTGTTGTTCAATCAGACCTAAACTCTGAAATGATCGGGGGGCTTCGGCCCCCCTTTCTCATAAAGGAAATTACCATGCCATTGACAAAAGGTTACTCAAGCAAATCCATCGGCAAGAATATCAAGGCCGAGAAAAAAGCAGGCAAGCCTATGAAGCAGGCTGTGGCCATCGCTTTGAATGTGGCCACCAAAGCAGCCAAGGCCGCAGGCAAGCCAAGCAAAGCGCCCAAGAAAGCCATGAAATGAAACAAGGCCTCTACGCTAACATTCACGCCAAGCGCGAGAGAATTGCAGCGCAGAAGGCCGCAGGGAAAACCCCTGAGCGCATGCGCAAGCCTGGCACAAAGGGTGCACCAACCAAGGCGGCTTTTGTGGCATCTGCCAAGACAGCCAAGCCAATGAAAGCAAAAAAATGAGCGTATCGTTACCCACAATGTTGTATAAAAGCCCAGGCATCTATAAGAAGCCAGGCGGTGGCACGTACACCTACATCAGCGTCCAGACGCAGGAAGAATTCGACGAAAAGATCGATGCTGGATGGTTTGAATCATCTGCTGAGGCTATTGAAGCCGCAGGCGAAAACGCCACACCAGCAGGCAAACCAAAGCCAAAATGGGCAATGAAACCAGTCAAGAGAAAAAAACCAGCCAAGCCATTGGACTGGCGTGATCAAATCAAAACAGCGCCAGCTCCTGAGCCTGAACCTGAGCCTGAGTTGATCAGCGAAGATGCACCACCAACACGCGAGGAACTTGAGGCCAAGGCCACAGAACTCGGAATTCGTTTTGATGGTCGCACAAAAGACAAAAAACTGGGACAATTGATCCAAGACAGACTATCGGAAACAACAGGAGAATGACATGGGATGGACAAAGCGCCAATTCGTCACACAGGCCTTCGAGGAAATTGGCCTAGCCTCCTACGTCTTTGATCTGACACCAGAACAGTTGCAGTCTGCCCTGCGCAGACTGGACACCATGATCGCAGCATGGAACGCACTCGGCATTCGCTTGGGCTATCCACTGCCATCCAGCCCCCAAGACAGCGATCTCGATGAGCAGACCAACGTGCCTGACTCATCCAATGAGGCCATCTACACCAACTTGGCAATTAAACTGGCACCAAGTTATGGTAAGCAGGTCATGCCAGATACCAAGGCCACGGCCAAGGAGTCCTACAACACCCTGCTCTCGCGTGCGGCCATGCCAATGGAGCAACAAATGCCTGGCACGATGCCAAGCGGTGCAGGCAACAAGCCTTGGCGCGTCTACGACGACCCATTCTTGCAGCGCCCCTACGATCCAGTCTTGGCCGGTCAAGACGGACCACTCGAATACAACTGAGGAACCAACATGCCACAAATCAATCAACTCTCAAGCATCAGCCAAGTCTCTGGTGCAAATCAGATTCCGGTCTACGACCAGAACAATGGCGATGCTCGAAAGATGTCGGTCAGCGCATTGCTGCAATACTTCCAAGCTACATTTGCGGCCCCAACCGTGGCCACCAACCTGTTCACACCAGGCACTGGCTTCAACGTGGCAGTGCCAACGCCAGTCAGCGAACAGCAGTGGATGATCATCCAGCCTGCTGGCACACTGGCCAGCGGCACAATCACCCTGCCATTGAACACCGGAACGCCTGATGGCACTGAGGTGTTAGTGACAACCACTCAGCAGATCACAGCCTTTACGCTGGCGCTCAATGGCGCAGCCAATGCTTATGGTGCACCCAGCACACTGGCAGCGCAGGACTTCTTCCGCATGCGCTTCTATCAGGCCACAAACAGCTGGTATCGCATTGCATAATCATGGCCACTAAAGACTCAAGACTCGCTCGCGTTGGTGTGGAAGGCTACAACAAGCCAAAGCGCACACCATCGCATCCCACCAAAAGCCACGTTGTCGTGGCCAAGGCTGGTGACCAAGTGAAGACAATTCGCTTCGGTCAGCAGGGCGTGTCTGGGTCTCCAAAGAAGGAAGGCGAGTCAAAGGCAGACAAAACTCGTCGAGAATCATTCAAGGCTAGGCACGCTGAGAACATTGCCAAGGGCAAGATGAGTGCAGCGTACTGGGCCAACAAGGTCAAGTGGTAAGCCATGCAAATTCCAATCCTAAACGGCATCTACGCTGACAACACACCAGAGTTGCGCACAGCCTATCCTGTCAACATGGTGCCGGTGCCAAAGAAGTCTGGCATCAGCAACGGATTCCTGCGACCAGGCGATGGCATTGTGGCCAATGGCACAGGCCCAGGCACTGACCGTGGCGGCATCAACTGGAATGGAGTCTGCTACCGAGTCATGGGCACCAAGCTGGTTTCCGTGTCAAGCACTGGAGCTGTAACTGTTCTAGGAGATGTTGGTGGTCCAACAACTGAGCTGGTGACATTTGACTACAGTTTTGATTTACTGGCTGTTGCATCTGGTGGCCGACTGTATTTTTGGAATCCAGCAACCAGCACCCTCGCTCAGAACACCGATCCAGACCTTGGTGTAGTGCTTGACTTCTGCTGGGTGGATGGATACTTCATGACCACAGATGGTCAATACTTGATCGTCACAGAACTATCAGACCCACTTGTTGTCAATCCGCTGAAATATGGAAGCTCAGAAGCTGATCCTGATCCTGTGGTTGCACTGCTAAAACTTCGCAATGAGGTTTATGCTCTTAATAGCAACACCATTGAGGTTTTTGATAACGTTGGTGGCGAACTATTCCCATTCGCACGCATTGATGGGGCACAGATTCAAAAGGGCGTGCTTGGCACGTTTGCCTGCTGCGTCTATCTGGAGCGCATTGCGTTCATGGGTGGTGGCCGCAATGAAGCGCCATCGATCTACATTGGCGCGGCAGCTACTACACAAAAACTCAGCACGCAAGAGATCGACAACTTGCTCTTGCAATATACAGAAGCACAGTTGGCCACATCTAAACTGGAAGCACGCAACGACAAAAACCACCAGCATCTATACGTGCATCTTCCAGATCGCACTATCGTCTATGACGCATCAGCATCTGAGGCATTGGGCGAGCCTGTCTGGTTTACGCTCACAACCAGCGTGGCAGGCTTTGAGCAGTACCGAGCACGCAACATGGTCTGGGCATATGACAAGTGGCTGGTGGGTGATCCTCAGTCAAGTTCCATTGGCTATCTAGTACAAAACACTGGCCATCACTGGGGTCAGCAAGTGCGCTGGGAATTTGGCACACTCATTGTCTACAACGAAAGCAATGGCGCGATATTCAACGAGATGGAGCTGGTCAGTTTGACCGGAAGCGTTGAATTAGGAACAAATCCACAGATCAGCACAAGCTACTCTGTAGATGGGAAATCTTGGAGCCAAGATCGTTACATCACTGTTGGAACTACAGGAAGCAACAAGCGCCTGGCATGGTTTCAACAAGGCCACATGCGCAACTGGCGCATCCAGCGCTTTCGTGGCGACAGCGATGCTCACATATCATTCATCCGACTTGAAGCCCAGATCGAGGCATTGGCATACTGATGGCCACCGCACCTATATCAAAAAGACTAAACCTGACGCGAGATCAGCTCGCGCAGTTTTTGACTGATCAGCAACAGATCAGGCAGTTTGAACTGTTGTTTTCTACTGTAGATGAACTTCAAAACATTGCAGATATAGATTTTCTTTATCAGGCAGATAATGCAGCCGCGACAGCAAACGAGGCACTAGCTCAACTTAGTGCACTCGCACAAGATACAGCAGTCGAGGATGCTGTACTAAATGCCAAAGTGCAACAGGCACTGGATGCCATTCCACGATTGGCCCAAGCGCTTGAACTGCTGGCCGCTGCACCTGTCATCGAAAACAACAATTCGGTGGTGACCGATTACATCGACTTCAACACCACCACACCATCGCCAGCCGTGAAGGTTGGCAGGATGCATTGGAATGGTGGCTACACGCTAAACCTTGAAATGACACCAAACGTCAATCAAGCAATTGGCGAGTCGCAGTACTACTACATCAAAGCCTCAGCAGCCATTGCCAAGGGCCAACTGGTGATGTTTGATGGATCGGTAGGTGCTTCTGGCGTGCTCAAGGGAAAGCCATCGACTGGCTTGACAAATGGTCAGCTCATTATGGGTGTGGCCGCAGAAGCGATTGCTCTGAATGGTTTTGGTCTTGTCTCCAGCTTTGGCTTGGTGCGAGGATTTAACACCACAGGCACACCTTATGGTGAGGTCTGGGCAGACGGTGACATCCTGTACTACAACCCATCATTTGCTGGTGGATTGACAAAGAATTTGCCAACAGCTCCAACACCTCATGTGGTTGTTGCCGCTGTTGTCAATGCGGCCACAGCAGGGTCTGGTTCTATTTTTGTCAGAGTTCAGGCCGAACCATTGGTCAGCCAGCTTTCTGATGTTTACGCACCGACACCGACAAATGGGGATGTCCTCGTTTACGATGGAGTCCAACTACGTTGGGAGAACGGCCCAGTGCCAGCTTCAAGCCTTCCAGCTTCTGTTAAATCTAACTTGGTGCTCACATGGCTTTCGATGTAATCACACCCACAAAACTTGGACAAGCGGCCATCACGACAGGCGTGACCACGCTGTACACCGTACCGGCCAGCACACGCACGCTTGTGAAAGAATTCAGCATTGCCAACACCACAGCAGCGGCCATCAATGTGCGCGTGTTTTTCGTGCCATCCGCAGGCTCGGCAGGCACAGGCAATGCATTCCTATACGATGTTCCAGTACCAGGCAACAACGCCTTGCAATACAACGGTGTCGAGGTGCTGAACGCAGGTGACACAATCCAAATTCAGGCAGCATCTGCTGGCCTAACCATCATCGCCAGCGGTGGCGAAGCCACATAAGGAGAATGAAATGACCGTATCAATCAAGGTGCTGATTCCACCAAAACAGGCCGAATCCACACAGACAACGCAGTACACAGCGACTAACTGCAAAGCGATCATTGACAAGTTCACGATCACCAACACCAACACGACCAATGTGACCATCAGTGTCAACTTGGTGACAAGTGGTGGCACAGCTGGTGCGTCTAACTTGATCATGGACACACGCGCCATTGCACCCGATGAGACATACACCTGCCCAGAGTTGGTTGGCCAAGCGCTGGAATCAGGCAGTTTCATCTCAACTATTGCCAGCGCAGCAACATCGCTGACCATCCGCGCATCTGGCCGCGAAATCACTTAAGGAGAACAGCATGAAAGAATTTATGGTTATCCCCAAGGGCTTCTCTGGCCTACCAATGGAGGAAGAATTCATCAGCACAGCCGAGAACAAAAAGAACACCCAAGTGGTGATCGATGACTGGATGCTCGGTCCTGAGAATCCAAGCAATGAGCCAACGGCCAACAAGACATACTGGATGGCGCTTGGAAAGGCCATGCAAGTGGACGAAAAAGAGGCTCGTCGTCGTCGCTGCTCGAACTGCGAGTACTACGACAACAGCACCATGACACAGGCAAAAATGGAACGTATCCCTCGCAATGAGTGGGATACCGATGCTGGTTTCCGTGGTTACTGCAACAAATTCGACTTCATCTGCCACGATCTGCGCTCATGCCAGGCATGGGAAGAACGTGAATTTGAAATGGAATATTGACCAAATGCCAAAATGTGGGAAAATAAAGGCGCTGAGTCTATCGGGCCACCAGCAGCTCACCCTGAACAGGAGTTGCGCATGACTGGTATCGATTGGCTCAAAGAGAACCTGCAAAGGGTTCTTCTGCTGCCTGCGCCAGTCGTGGAATGGCTCGTCATGGTTTACGATGCCATTCAGGTGTTTGACGATGTTGCCGATGGCGACACAGTTGAGCGCAAAGACCTGAATGCGACCATCTGGAACACTCTGGTGGGAATGCACCAGAATCAATTTTTTATTACAAACAGCCACCATCTTGTGCCATTACTTGCGGCAATGATCTTGAAGTGGCAAGCCTCAGACCAAGCAGAACGTGCCGGTGAAGCCGATGCCAGATCATTTGTCTGGCGTGCAGGCTACTATGACCTAATTCTGATGGCCGTATCGCTCACGCATGGCCCAGGATTTGCCACGAAGAATGCTCACTTGGTCATGGAGTTATATGGCGAGAAATTTGAAGACTACATGAAGGAGTTCGGCAATGCCTGATCCAATAACAGCCCTAGTCGTTGGTGGAAGCCAACTCATCGGAAGCTCAATGCAGGCCAGCGCTGCTGGCGATGCAGCAGCCATTCAATCTGGCGCAGCACAAGCAGGCATTGAAGAACAACGCAGGCAATTCGATGCCATGCGTGAATTGCTTAAACCTTACACTGAGGCAGGGCAGCCAGCACTCGAAGCACAGCAAGCATTCCTTGGCCTCAAAGGGCCAGAGGCAGAACGTGCAGCAATTGAGCGCATCAGCGGTGGCGAGACATTCCAAGCACTTGCCAATCAAGGCGAGGAAGCATTGCTCCAGCGTGCATCGGCCACTGGTGGTCTGCGTGGTGGAAACATCCAAGGCGCACTGGCTCAGTTCCGACCACAGCTTTTATCAAGCCTCATCGAGCAACAATATGGTCGCTTGGGCGGCATGACGCAATTGGGTCAGCGATCTGCTGCTGGTGTTGGCGCTGCTGGTATGGAATCAGGCACCAATGTGGCCAACTTGCTATCTCAGCAAGGTGCGGCTCTGGCTGGTGGCGAACTTGGCCAAGCCAAGGCTTATGGCCAACTCTTCAATCTTCCTGCACAAATGCTGGGCTTCCAGTATGGTGCAGGTGGCAAAGCTGGCTTGGGCTTCGGGTTCTAAAAGGAAAATAATATGGCAGGCATTAACCCATTCCAAGCACCAATCAACTACGCAGTCGAGGTGCAAAGCCCATTTGAGGCAGCACTCGGTGGCTTCAAACTTGGCGCAGCTGGTGCAGAAGCACAGGCAAAAGCACAAGCACTTGAGCAAGCAAAAGCAGCACAAACAGAACTCACAACTCTGTTCAACAATCCAAATGCAACAGCAACAGACTTTGCTCGCGTTTCTGCCATGCTTCCAAAAGATCAGGCAGAAAGCGTGCGCAAATCGTTTGACATGATGTCAGCATCTCAACAACAAAATAGACTGGCTCAGTCTGGCCAAGTTTATGCGGCTATGAAGTCTGGCCAAACTGACATTGCAAAAAACCTACTCAAAGAGCAGGCAGACGCATTCCGCAATTCAGGTCGTGAGCAAGAAGCCAAGGCAACAGAAACCTATCTGCAACTGATCGACATGAATCCAACTGGTGCACAAACGACCATTGGATTGATGATGGCGACATTGCCTGGTGGAAAAGAATTGCTTGAAAATGTCGACAAGACATTGTCAACAAGCAGGGCAGAAGCAAAGCAACCATATGAAATGATCAAACTCACCAATGAGGCGATCATTAAAGAACAAGAAGCCAAGTTTGCTCCTGAGAAATTATTGACTGACCTCAACCTGACAAAAGAACAGATTGAGCAAGCCAAAGCAGCTCGTCGTGCATCTGATGCTGCGGCTAAAAAATCTGGTGCAGACGCTGCGCGTGCAGAGGCTGAGGCCAAACAAATGAGCGCTGGAATTATTCCTATTGATAAGCGACCAGAGTTGGAAACAAAATTCCGCAAGGAATACAACGACCAGACCAAGCCATATCAGGAAGTCAAGTCGGCCTATGGTCGCGTGCTCTCATCTGAGGACAGCGCAGTTGGCGATCTGTCGCTGATCTTTGGCTACATGAAAATGTTGGACCCAGGCTCTGTGGTGCGCGAGGGCGAATTTGCCACAGCGCAGAATGCAGCTGGTGTGCCAGAGCGCATCACGAACATTTACAACAAGGTGGCAACTGGCCAGCGTCTCAGCCCATCACAGCGCGAATCATTCAAAGGTCAGGCAAAAGGCCTGTACAACAGCGCACTGGAAGGCGAGAAAACAGTCCGCACAGGACTTGAGCGCATCTCCAAGGGTTACGGCCTCAACACAGAAAACATTTTCTACTCGGCCACAGAACAAGCGCCAGTTGGTGCACCACCTGCACCGGCAGCAAATAGCGTCAAAGTTGGTGGTCAAACTTACACTCGTCCTGCAAACTTCTCTGACGCTCAGTGGGCGGCATACAAGCAATCCGTGGGGGCTAAATGAGTCCAGAAGAATGGTTGGCATCACAGACTAAGCAGGCTGCACCAGCAGCTCCTGCGCCTGCACCTACGGCCACAGCACCAGCTGCGGCTCCAATGTCTCCTGAGCAATGGGCGGCATCACAGCCAAAGCCAATGGGATTCTTGGAAAGCATTGCCGAGTCGGTCACTGGCCGCGCACGCGCAACGCCTGAGACTCAAGCACTGCCAGAATGGACAAGCATGCCTGAACTCAATCAAATGAGCGTGGCATCGTTTAAAACAGCTCTAGGCACACTCCTGAGCAATCCCAAGGAAACGGTGCAGATTCTGCAATCCAACTTCCCTGGTGTTCAGGTTCGCCAAGACGCTAAGGGAAACTACTTACTGCGCTCGTCGGTTGATCAAAAAGAATATGCAATCCCACCAGGCTTCACGATGGGTGATATCCCTCGCGCAGTCGGTGGCATTGCGGCCTTCACACCAGCAGGCCGAGCCGCAACCATCCCTGGTGCAGTCGTGGCCGGTGGCGCAACTCAAGCGGCCATCGAAGCAACTCAAGCAGGCACTGGTGGCAAGTTCGACACTGGAGAGGTTCTTATGGCTGGCGCTACAGGCCCAGCAGGACAGATCATTCAGCGCGTGGCACCTCCGGTAGTCCAAGCTGTCAAAAAGGGCGTACAGCGCGTCACAGGCAAAGCGCCAGCACCTGCTCCAGCGGCAGGAGCACCAGGCGCTCCAATGGGAACAGCGATGGCTCCAGAAGCACCTCCAGCAGCACCAGTGGCCGCAGCAATGCCAGAGGCAGCACCAACCGTTCCAGAAGTCCCAGTCACACCAGCTGCACCAGCAGTGGCTCCATTGGTGACAGAGATTACTGAGGAAGAAGTTGGCAATCTGGTCAAGAAGGCATCCGGCACAGGTTTCGGCTCGGCTGGCGCACGCGACCGGCTGGCCGATCTTGCTCAGGTCAATGTCGCAGCCAAAGAAGCAGCCGATCGGCTTGGCATTCAACTGCCTGCCGATGTGTTCAGCGACAACCCACAAGTCCGCGCAGCCGCAGGCCTAACAAGATCAGCCGCAGGCACTGAGGCAGAGGCAGCATGGCGCAACACCGTCACGCAAGCCGTGGACAAGGCCGACGATGTGATCAAACAATTCGATGCCACATTTGTCGAAGGTGCAGTCGCACCAGGCGTGGTATCGCAAAAGATCAAGGACTCATTGACCAAGACTCGTTCAGACCTCAATGCGCAGGCAGGCAAGGTCTACAACGCAGTCGATGAAGTGGTGCCAAAGACATCGGTGGTTGACCTGCCAAAGCTCAAAGAAACCCTTGACACCGTCAAGGCCGAGGTGGGCGAAAAAGGCATGTCGGCAGCCGAGCGCAATCTGGCCAAGATGATCGAGGAAGGCAACATTACGTATGGCCGACTCAAGCGCGAGAAAACACTGATCGGAAACGCCATCAACAAGATGGAGTCTCCATATGGAAGCATGGCCGAGGCAGACCTCAAGCGTCTGTATGCGGCACTGGCTGACGATCAACTGACAAACGTTGGAAACATTGGTGGTGAGGAACTGCGCCAGCAACTGCGTGCGGCCAATCTGCTGTATGCAAAAGAGCGTGCCTTGGGCAAGCGCATCGTGAATGCGTTCGGCCAAGACATCGAGGGCAGCGTGGCCAACAAGATGCGCACAGCCATCACTGGCGCGGCAAAGGGCGATGCTGGCGAGTTCAATCGCTTGCTCAAGACCGTTCCAGAAGACTTGCGCAAAGAGACACTGGCCACCGCACTGGCATCCGTCACACGCTCGGCCAGAGGCGCTGAAAAGGGTGGATTCGGATTCTCCGAGTTTGCCGACCTCTATCCCAAGCTGCGTGCCAACCCACCAGTCTACAAAACCATCGTCGACACACTTGGCAAAGACTCGGCAGACGTATTGCGCGACCTGTTCGAGGTCTCCAAGCGCGTTACAGAGGCCAGAGCCAATGTCCTGACCACCGGAAAGGCAAACCAAGCATTGCTGCAAGGCATGCAGGCAGAAAGCCTGATCGGTAAGGTCATGGAGAGCACGTTGTCCAAGGGCGCATTGACTGGTGCAGCGGCAATGGGTGGTCCTATTGCAGCCGCAGCCACATCAATAATCACTGGAGCCATGACCCAAGGCAACAAGGATTCACTCAAAGCAGCAGGAAAACTGTTCGCTGATGAGAACTTTCAGAAACTTGCCATCGAAGCTGCGACTAAGGGAACACCAAGCGCAGCTAGTATTCGTCGCACAGCCATGTCACAATCCTTCCAGAAATTCGCAGACGCAGCTAAACTGCCAAAAGCGTTGGATGCAAGGATTCAGTGGTTGCAGACAGCAACCCAGACCGAGCGCCAATTTGACCAGGAGAACCAATAAATGACCGCACTCAGCATTCAGCCAACCTTCCCGATCTTCACAGACATCGATGGCCAGCCTCTTGAGAATGGCTACATCTGGATTGGAACAAAAAACCTCAATCCACAGACCAACCCGATCAATGTGTATTGGGATGCTGCACTGACAATTCAGGCCACACAGCCAATCCGAACACTGGCAGGATACCCTTCCAACAGCGGAACACCTGCACGCCTGTATGTCAACAGCGACTACAGCATCCGAGTGCAGAATCGCAATGGTAGTTTGGTGTATAGCGCACCAGCTGCGACTGAGCGTTATGGAAATATCATCAATGCTCAAGATGTGGTTTATGACCCTCCATTTACTGGTGCGGTGCAGACTAATGTCGAAGCAAAATTAGCTCAGACATTGAGCGTTTTAGACTTTGGCGCTGACAACACTGGTGCTACCAATACAACAACAGCGATTCAAGCAGCTATTGACGCAGCAGAAGACGCTGGTGGCGGCACTGTTTACTTCCCATCTGGTGAGTATTTGGTCACAGTTATTAACCTAAAAAACAATGTCAATCTTTTGGGCGCTGGCGAATCTTCACAGATTACAACCAGCTACGCTAAGGGTGGTGCAATTTTTGGCCAAACTGTTGAAAACATTGACATCTCTCATATTTTCATTCAAGGCAATAATTTAATTGACCCAGATGATCCACAAAATGGTGACACTGGTATTTATGTTGACGGTTGTACAAACGTAAAAGTCCATCATTGCAAAATTGATGGCGTGTTTGCATGGGGAATGATTAGCGTTGACAATTCTGATCTGATTGACTTCTCACACAACACAGTCACAAACATAGGAAACCAGTCAGCCATTGCTTGTGACAACGGTACAACAAACTTCATCATTGCAAACAACCTGATTCGCAGTGGTAAGTTGTATGGTGTGGAAGTGGAATCCAGCAATCTGACAAACCGTTGGGGTGTTATTACAGGCAACATTGTTGAGGATTGCGTTGCTGGTATTTCACTCAACTATCTTTGCGAAGATATTGTCATATCAAGCAATGTCCTTCGAAACAACAACAACATCAACACCATTTCAGGCGATTTTGGTTATGGCGTATACATCAACGGATCGACCGGTGCTGGCACGTTAATCCCTAAACGAATCATTATTGACAGCAACATCATTCATACGCATAAAAAATATGCTGTGTTGTTGTCTGGCAAGATGAATGAAGTTACTGTTTCCAATAACTACATCACAAAGGGTGGAACGGCAACAAATGCAAGATGTATTACAGCCGTAAATTCTGCAAAAACTTACCTTAATATTATTAACAATAATATTGATTGTTCAAATATTTCATCCGCAATCAATGTCAGCGAAGTTTTGCGATTGCGTATAGAAGGCAACACTGCACAAAACTTGTGGACAGAGATATTGGAAGTTGGTGGCAGCGTTACTAGCGCTCGTGTTGAAATGCCTCTGATTAATAATTTGGAAGCATCGGCAGTTACAGGCGGTGTCACTTTGAATGGTGCAGGTTCAAACTTCAACTATTCAAATGACTTCCCAGAGTACACAGTTATCACAGGAAGCACTGATTTTGAGTATTTGACCGCACAGCGTGAAATGCGAGTGGTTGGTATTTCTTGGTGTATCAATCCAACATCGATTGGTGGTGGCGCTTCTGATTATTGGGTTGTCAACATTAATGGAGTCGATGTGAATCCAACTTTGTTTGCAACAACTGCTAATCGAGACAACTGGTCGTTCACAACTTTGAACACTCTGTTGTCGGCAGGTGATGTAATTCGCGTCCTAATTAAAAACGGTCTTGGTACAACATTCAATCATTACCGTTATCGTTTGATCACTCTCTAAAAGGAAAAATCATGGCTCTCAAGAAAACAATTTCTCTCAAAAATAACTTTGGTCTCGAAAATACTTTTCAAGACGCATACATCAAAGTTAAATCAGTAAGCGGAACAAAAGAATCTGTTACTGCCTATGTGGACTATGCAAAAGACACGCAAGTGTTAGCCCAAAAAGGGTTTCAGTTTGTCCCAAATATGAATGGCCAAAACTTCATCAAACAAGCATACGAACACTTGAAAACTCTTGAAGAGTTTGTCGATGCAGTTGATTGCTAAGGAATCATCATGCTAAAAACAGTCTCATCGATCACAAATGCAATCGGTGCTCTAAATTACAAAGGCACATGGAACGCCAGCACCAACACGCCATCATTGGCATCTGGTGTTGGAGCCAAAGGTGACTACTATGTTGTTTCGGTTGCTGGAACAACAACGCTTGATGGCATAAGCAACTGGGGTGTAGGTGATTGGGCCACGTTCAATGGATCAGTTTGGCAGCGAGTCGAGGGCGGTGCTAACCTGAATGGTGTTGATCTATCAGTGTCAGGAGTTGCGACATTTGGTGGAGAGATGAGTTCACAGGTTATTGCATCAGGTTCTGTGAATATAAACACGACGACATACAGTCAAGTGGTTCAGATGAGTACATTAGAGCCAAACACGCTGTATCAATACTATGTGACGATTGCAGCCACTGATGCTTACCAAGCAATTGGATTTTTGAACTACTCGTCTAGTGCAAGTGTTCTTATCCCATTAAGCACTGGTGGAACTGCTTTCAGTGCAAACTCTGGTGTTGCTGATGTACGAATCAATGCTGGTTATCTTGAATACCAACAGAAAAGTGGTGGAACACAGTCCATGACTTTCTCAGTTCGAAGACTCTTCAAAGGACGTTGATCATGAATGAACAAGAAGCAAGATCACATCGCAATGACTTGTTGCGATACACAGACTGGACTCAGCTTGCTGACTCTCAAGTTGATCAACAGGCTTGGGCTGAATATCGCCAAAAATTGCGTGATGTAACAGCACAGACAGGATTTCCTAATGAAATCAACTGGCCTGAATCTCCATCTAACATTTAAGGAATTTAATCATGAGCACCAACTCACAAATTGCATTTACGCCTCTTGGTAAAACCGCTGTCGTGGCGGCAGCCGCATCTGCACCTGCTGGCGTTCAAGCGCCTGTTTACGCTAGGTTTGATCCACAGAATGCAGGCCAGTATCGATTTATCAACTCAGGAACAACAACCGTGTTTTTGGGAACTGGTGCAAGCGCATCAGAGGCTACAGCAAACGCAGTTGCTCCTATTGCCGGCACACCATCAGCAGCCATCGTTCTGGTGCCTGGTGCAGTTGAAATCTTGCGTTTCAGCCAAGACACATACTTCAGCGGCCTATCAAGCGCAGCGGCCACTGTGTACATCACGCCAGGCCAAGGCCTTTAATGTTGGGAGCTGACGCAATGGCAGTAGAAGGAAACGAGATCGACCTTGTCAAATATGGCGTGCTCTGGCAGAAAGTTCAGGACATGGACAAAAAGATGGATAAGGTCGAGCGCCAGCTCGAAGAACTGGTGGCGCTGGCCAACAAAGGTCGTGGAGGCCTTTGGTTTGGCATGACTGTGGTCTCAGGCGCTTCTGCCGTTGTCGGTTACTTCCTAAGTTATTGGAAGCATTGAAATATGGACTTGCGATTGCTTTAATGCTATCGCAAGCCTCATCAACTGAATATAGATGCGTCCGATGGGCATGGACCGGTGATGTTTTTAATCGCAAAGTAGTATGCCTTGAGTGGAAAAAGGTAGAGCGAAAATGATCGACCCAATTACAGCCCTAGCAGGACTACAAAGTGCAATCAGCGTAGTAAAAAAAGCCAGCAAGGTCGCAAATGATCTGGCTGGCTTGGCCCCATCTATTGCCAAGATGTTTGATGCCAAAAGCGTGGCCACTAAAGCCATGCTGGAGGCCAAACGCTCTGGCAACAAATCAAACTTAGGCACTGCGCTACAAATCGAGATGGCGCTTGATGAGGCAAAGCGCTTCGAGCAAGAGTTAATGATGCTGTTCCAAGCCACTGGCCGCGCTGATGTGTGGGACAAGATTAAAAAGCGCCAGCAACAGATGGACATTGAAGATGCTCATCTAGCCAGACAAGCCAAAGAAGAAGAAAAAAAGCGCAAAGAAGATGAAGCCGAGCAGATGGCGTGGGCCATTGGAATTGTGGTGATCGTGATGCTTCTTGGTGCAGTCGGTTGGGGTATTGCTGAGATTCAAGACTTGTGCGCTAGAACGCGCTGTGGGCGATGAATGAATACCAAAAGCAATTTGACCTTTTTCTCAAAGTCTTCGTGCGCATGTGCATTGCATGGTATGTCTTGGGCCTGCTCAAATTCTTGCCAGACGAGCTTGCCGACAAGGTTGTCAATAAACTACTTGGGATGATTGGACTATGAGCGAAGAAAAGCCAGCAGATATATTGAGCAAAGTGCTGTCTTATGTGGACAGCCCATTCAAGCTGTTTGCACTGATACTTATGGCGGTGTTTGCCTTTGCTGGGTACTTTGTTTGGCAGAACCAAGAGCTGCTGATGGGTGCATACAAAGAGTCCAAGAAGATGCCAAGCATTGTTGAGGACAGGGTGGAAGATGCTGCGGCCCACTTGTTCAAAACTACCAACGCCACCATTGTGGCCGTGTTCAAAGTTAATCCCATGTTTGGAACTCGAGTGCTGCACCGCGCCTACACCAAAGAAGGTCGAGACAAAACCAATGATGGGCTTGATGTTGGCCTGTTTACTCAGAACGCAGCCAACAACGCTGATGTTGTCAGGCTGATGGCCAGCGAGATTCCTTGCGGTGAATACCGATCAGCGCAATCCGAGATGGGCCTGTGGTACATCGCCAAAGGTGTCACATACACTTGCCGAATCAGCATCCCACCTGACCCTAACAGGTTTGTTGGCCAAATTACTGTTGGCTGGGATAATGAGCCAGCTGACATTCAGGTGGCAAGGACCATGATGGAAATTGCAGCAACCATGCTTTCAAGGAGCAAACAATGATCGCACTCGACGCACTTCTGAATGTTGGTGGCAAGCTCATCGACAAACTCATTCCTGATCCAGAGGCCAAAGCCAAAGCGCAACTGGAACTGACCAAGCTGGCGCAGGACGGTGAACTGGCAAAGATGGCCAACGACACCAAGCTATTTGAGGTGGAGCAAACAGCAGTCACAGACCGATGGACAGCAGACATGGGGTCAGACTCTTGGCTCTCCAAGAATATCCGGCCTATGGCCCTCATAGCCATTTTTGTGGCCTATTTTGTGTTCACCATGATGTCGGCCTTCGGATACAACGCGCAAGAGTCCTATGTCCAGCTGCTTGGCCAGTGGGGACAGATTATCTTCTTGGCTTACTTTGGTGGCCGAACTGTTGAGAAACTCGCAGACATGCGGAGCAAAAAATGAACCTCACACCTCACTTCACACTCGAAGAACTTACGGCCTCAGAGACCGCAGAACGCAACGGCTGGGACAACAGTCCCAACGACACAGAGCTGGCCAACCTGACGCGCCTAGCAGACTTTCTGGAGCAGGTGAAGGTGGTGCTTGGCGGCAAGCCGATCATGATCAGCTCAGGCCTGCGCACCAAGCTCGTCAATGATGCAGTTGGAAGCAAAGACTCCAGCCAGCACCGGACTGGATGCGCTGCCGACTTTAAAGTGCCAGGCATGACACCAGACGAGGTGGTACGCAAAATCGTGGACAGCGGCATTGGCTACGACCAAGTCATTCGTGAGTTTGATCGCTGGACCCACATCAGCATCTCAAATAGCGAGGACACCAGCCCACGCAAGCAAGCGCTGATCATTGACAAGGCTGGCACCAGACCCTACGCATAAGTGGCCACTACGATCGCAACGAAAGCCATCCAAAGCAGGCTAAAAACTGTGATCAATAGCCAATAAAAAAAGCGCCTTCTCAGGCGCTTAAATTTTGAAGGCTGCAAAGTAGGAGAAACACGCAGAGGACAGTTGCGTCCTTGATTGCAGTCTCCGTACTTTTCGCAGCAGTTCACGATGACCACCATGCCACCAAAAGAACGGACAAGCCAGCACCAATGGCAAAGGCCAGCACATAGCCTGCCACGCGCTCCCAAAGCGGCTCCTCGCGGCCATAGCCCTGCACCCATGTGCAGTCTGCAAAATTACGAGGTGTTTCAAAGTTTGAATGTTTCACGATCAGCTCCTTGCTGGTTGGTTAATGTGGTCACACTATACCACGAAATCCCACAATCAATGCAACTAGGGACAAACCCTAGATCGATGTGATCTCCACATCATGCGGCCTGCGCTTGCCATCGAGCAGGTCATGCAGTCGTTTTTCGGTCAGGCGATGGCAACGAATCATTACCCGAGCAGGCAACACTTCCAGAAGATCGGCATAGTCGCGCAGAAGGGCGCGTACAGCCTGAATTCCAGCCCCATCCATACGAATGGTGCCACCAGCCCTGTTTCGCTTGCCAGCGACTGCCAAAGCGGTAATGGCATCCATCAGCAGGCCACCAGAATCCTCGCAGACCTTCATGTCGAGCACCAGCGTCTCCATGAGGTTGACCGCATCGGAAACCACACGCCAGTCGTCCGTGGTGGGTGTTGGGGCTGTCTCCATAGCATTCAAACCCTCATACATCATGGTGAGCTGGTGCGTGCGGTGCGCAACAGGCAACGGCTCAGTTGGACTGGCCATCATCTCGTCCATGATGGTGTAGTACTTCCTCCGCTGCTGACGCTTCTTTTTTTGCATCAGTAGCCTCTCCACATGCGCACATCCACCAGCCACAGCGACAAAAAGAACTCGCCATTGGCAAATCCAATTCCAAACACTGGCCACTTATGCATCAATGTCTCAACGCTAATATGAATCTGCTTTTTCATGCTTTGGTCTCCTGCGCTTGCTGGCGCTCCAATTCCATCTTGACGCAGTGCAGAATCTGCGCGGCCAGAGTGCGCGTGTTGCGCTCGGCCATCTTGCGCAACTCGATCTCGATGTCGGCAGGCAACCGAATGGTCATGTATCGGTCTTTGATTTTTGAGGTAGTCATGCGTCACTCCCTTCTGGAAAATACCAATCGCGCAAAGCCAATGCATCTGCCAATGCGTTATGTGGATTTTCTGAAATCGTATCCACACGCAAAATGCCCATCATCAATGGTGGCGTGTCTAATCTTGTGCCTGGTCCAGTAATAAGCACTTTGCAAAACCACATGATGTCTTCTGGCCAATCGGCAACGATCTGCACTGTGTCGAACTGATTAAGAAAAATAGCTAGTTGCTCTTGCAAACTTTCCATAGTGATCCATGGTTTTCCAAGTTTTGGCATCACGTTTTCAGCGACCCAAGGATCAGGATTGTCGCAACCAAGCACCTCATAAAATGTGCGGCCATCTTCTGCAACTAGCGCCATCGAAATCAACTCGCCACCGTAGCTGTTCCACTCTCCATCAATAAAGATTTTCATTAGTCAGTCCCTCCAGCATTGGCAATGGCAGCTTCCTCGAACATGTCAGCAGTGGCAGGGCCACCGGCCAGCTCGATGGGCACGCCATTGGTCAGCAAGTTGACCAAGTCCTCTTGGCCAGCCACCTCAATGTCAAAGCGAGTCTGAGCAGCATGGCGAATGGCCTGCGCTTGGTTGCCAGCGCGAATCAGGCGATGGCGATTGGTCTCAATGTCGGTGACGACATAAATCCGAGTGCTCATAAATTGTCCTTGTGTTGGTTAAAAAAGGCCTGAAGTTTGCCCTTGGCATCATCAGCACCTTTTCCCACTATACAACAGAATCTCACACTTTCAAGATATGCAATCCAGTCTTTCTGCTCGGCACTCAGGCTGCCACCCTTAGTGCGCTTCATCTCCACCCAAAGCCTCCAAGCAGGAATGAACAGATCAGGCACGCCAGAAGACACACCCTCGGCCTTCAAGCGGCCAGCGGTGGCTGGACTGCGAGCGCCACCATTGGGAATGGCAAAGATGCGCACGCCTGGCCAAGTCTGGCGAAACCAGCGCACCAGCTCGCGCTGCTCTTCATGCTCGGTTGGGATACGGTCTAGAACGGACATTCTGGCTCCCACTTAGGACAGGCATCCACTTCGGCAGCAAACTCGGCTGGCGGTGTCATGAAGAACTCGGTGCACAGGCCATCGTTGCCGTACATCTCGCAGGTGTGGCAGCACTTTGGTGGACCGGCCTTGACCCACTCGCGGTAGTCAACCAAGAATTGTGGCTCTGGTGGTCGGCTCATGACTTGCTACCCCGCTGCATCAGCTTGACCCAGCATCGAGCGCAATGCCACTTGGTGCGCACCTTGACACCACCAAGTGGATCAGCCTCACGACTGCACACATCACAAACCTTGAGTTTGTGCATCCTGCTCATTTGTTCTTCAACTGTCATTCCCAGCTCCTTTTTATTACCCTAAAAAACTTTCCGTCCTTGCGATACTCGATCCACTCTGGTGGCGTGGCCATGTTCATGTTCTGCACCATGTCCTCCAGAGTCTTCACATTCAGACCACCAGGCACAATGCTGGCGCTGTTGGCAATACTCAGCAGCTGGCTCATTGCACGCTGGCCTGCATAGCCTTCATGCATGATTGGCAAATACTCGGTGATCGGTGTATCGCTCAGGCCACCGTAGTAGGTCACGGCCAGCATCTCGATGCCAGAGGCCTTGCTGATGTGCTTGCGCCATGTCCAGCTCGTCACATCCAGCTCTTGGCCATCCAGACCCATGATGTCGTCATTACGCAACACCATCGATTTTTTTACTGGCTCAGGAAACTGCTCACCGCATGAAGGGCAAAGCATCACCGAGATGTGCACCAGCTCACCGCAGTGATCGCACACCTTGACTGGTGCCTCGCCATTGCCATCGCCACCCTTCTTGGGCGGCTGCACATTGGTGATCGGGCCATGCGACTCGACAACACCAGCAAAGTCGAGCACCAGGCAGTGATCGGTGTGGCTCTTGACCCTCATGCCACGGCCTGCCATTTGCACATACAAACTGGCGCTCATGGTCGGTCGCAGCATCACCACCAGATCGATGTCGGGATAGTCAAAGCCAGTGGTCAGCACATTGGCATTGGTCAGCGCACGCACACGGCCTGCCTTGAAGTCGGCCAACATGCGCTCGCGCTCTTTCTTTGGTGTCTCGCCAGTCACGCATTCAGCGGTCACACCATGCTGGCGCAGGACTTCGGCCACGTGCTCGGCATGCTTCACACCAGCACAGAAAAACAGCCATGCCTTGCGCTCACCGGCCAAGCCCATGACCTCATGCACTACGGCCTGATTCTTGTCGTCGGTATCCACAGCGGCCTGCAACTCGGACTCGATGAACTCGCCACCGCGCTTCTTAACGCCACTCACATCCAGCTTGGCCTTGGTGACCTTGGAGCGCAGCGTGGCCAGATAACCCTTGAACACCAGCTCCTCGATGCTGACAGGCGTGAGCAGATCATCAAACAGCGCAGGCTTGTCGGTGATCAGGCCATGCCCCAAACGATAAGGCGTAGCAGTCAGGCCAATCACGCGCAGGCTTGGATTGATGGCCTTTAACTCGCCAAGCAACTTGCGATAGCCACCCTCGTCCTTGTGGTTGACCAAGTGGCACTCATCGATGATCACCAGATCAATGTGGCCAAGCTCACGCGCCTTGGTGCGCACCGACTGGATGCCAGCAAACGTGATCGGCTCGCTCAAGTCTTTCTGGCCAATGCTGGCGCTGTAGATGCCCATCGGGGCACCAGGCCAATGCTGGCGCATCTTCTCAGCGTTCTGCTCGATCAGCTCCTTGACATGGGTGAGCATAAGCACCCGAGTCTCTGGCCAGTTTTGCAGGGCATCCTTGCACAGCGCAGCCACAATGTGCGACTTTCCTGAGCCGGTCGGCAACACCAGACAAGGATTGCCAGCATTGCCAGCCTCAAACCATCGGTACAGCTCGTCGATGGTGCGCTGTTGGTAGTCACGGAGCATTTTTAGCCTTTACAGGTTTTTTCAATTTGCACACACCAACAGGACAGCTTGGTGATTTTTTAGACTGACAGACAGCTAATTTTTCGCAAATTTTTCTTGGTGGAAAAAATCGAACCCAAACAGACTTGAACTCGCTCATCCCACAATCCTTCCACCAAAGTCCTTGCGCATCTCAGCAATCAAAGGATCACCGCTGGCGCAGGCCTCGGCATTGGCCAGCAACTCCTTGCTACCCCAAACGCCTTCCTGCTCAGGATCGCCATTGGCTAGATTCACGCCATTGATCTCATACACAGCGGTGAACTCGTTTGGACCATCCATGCGCTTCCAAGGCACCAGATCGGGATGCAGGACATGCGACTCGCAGCCAGTGCGCTGTGAATCCAAAGGAATCTCAGCATCCCACTTGGCGCAGTGCCAAGTTGAGTCAGGCATTGCTGTGGCCAAAGCGCAGGTGCGGCAGTTCACATGCTTGGTGGTATTGGACTGGTGGCAGAACTCATGCGCATCGCAGAACTTGCACTGATACCAGCTCGCATCCGAGCTGATCGGCTCAGGCATGCGGTCGCTCAAAGCAATGCGCTGGCCGCGAGCAATGGCCTTGCCTGCCACATCTTTGTCGAACTTCACGCGCTCGGTGTGGATGCGGTCGTCATCTTTGCAGACGGTCAAGTACAGCGCACGATCAATGCCAGTGCCAGCCATGTAGACCTGCATCTGCACAAAGTGCTCAGGCTTGGACTTCTCCACGCCATTCTTCTCCAGATCATCAAATGCTTTTTTGGATGCGGTCTTGAACTCGGCAATGTGCTTGGACTTGGGCGCTTCTGGCACACCCTTGTCAATGATCGCATCGATGCTGCCAGACACATGGCTGCCAAAGTCGACACGGTGCTGGGCAGAAACCTTGCGCACATCGATGCCAATGGCACGCAAGTCGCTGATGATGTTGGCCTCCTCTTGGTGGCCACGCCTGAACAGGCGCAAGATGCGACCAGGGAAGCTCGGCTGCACAGCCCATCGGAAAGATAGCCATAGCCACCGGTCACACACATGGCCAAGCGTACTGGCGCCAAGGTGTGGGCGAGGCACCTCAGCAATGGCCTCATGGTGCTTGTCAATCAACGACTGGATGCTATTATCTGGCTCAGGGATTTTCATGTTGTCTCTCCTTTGATGAGTTTGCCCAGACCAGTTCGCGCTAGTCTGGGCATTTTTTTGCTTACTTCTTAGCCCAAGGTGGTGCGGCCTTGGCAGGTGCAGAATTGCTTTGGACTTGAGGAATGGCCGCAGCTGGCGCTGCACTGCCGGACACAGACTTGAAGCCCTTGACCTCATTGCTTGCACCGTACTGAGCGTCCTCTTTGACCTCCAACTTGATGGCGATCTGGCCACCAATCAACTGGTCGGTGTCGGTTACTTTTGCCAAGCCAATCGCACGCATGATGTCTCCAAGCTGCTGGCGACCAATCTCCTCGGCCTTGGGGTTTGCGTTCTTGATGTTCAGATTGCCAAACACCACACGACCTTGATGGCTCGGGCCAGTGATGTCATAACGCAACTTGATGTACTGGCCATTGCCAGCCTTGGTTGCCTTCAACTCAGACTGAGAGATGGTGGCGGTGTACCAGCCAGCAGGCAGCGGCTCAAAGTTGCCATTGCCTTGGGGCAGTTCGTTGACGTTGAATTCTTCGTTTAAAAAAGCCATGATTTACTCCTTGGGGATAATTTTGAAAGATGGGCGGCCAGGCTTGGCCGTGATTGCAGCCGCAAGCGGCTTGGTGATGGACTCGTCTGCTGCCTTCCAGATCGCCATGTTGATCTCAGGCTTCCAGCGAAACAACTTGGCCAAGTGATCGGTCAGACCGAACTCAGCGGCAAGCTCTTGCACTTTGTCTCCATCGACTTTTCGGTCGATGCGGCCAACGATTTTGATCTCGTATCGACCAGGCTCGACGGTCTCTGTGCCATCAAGGTTTTCGGCAATGGTTGCCAGCTTCTTGATGTGGTCTTCAATATCGCGTCGATCCGCTGTCGCATCTTCTTCCTGCTTCTTGGCAGCCAGCCACATACTGGCCAGCTCGTTCATGTCATTGGGCAATACCTTGGCGGTCATGCTTTGCCCCCGATCTTGGCAATGATTGCACCCAGATCAGGCGCTTCCCAAGCCTCCAGCTTGCCAGAGCGATCCTTGGCCAACCAGAGGCCATCAGAGT
>Ga0247723_1000349_pt1 | contig 31742 bp, 44 predicted proteins | sample MSEWelMarce5H_FC_FD_189079 | JGI IMG/M metagenome (GOLD analysis project Ga0247723, IMG submission 189079) | Subsurface sediment microbial communities from gas well in West Virginia, United States - MSEEL Well Study Marcellus 5H_FC | ecosystem: Environmental > Terrestrial > Deep subsurface >... | reverse complement strand
TAAATCGGGGGGGGGGGGGGTAAATTTTTAAAATGTCTCTACCCCCCCTAGGGAACCCCTAAAAATGCGCACTAAAAATCAAGGTCATCTTCAACTTCTTCGACTTCAATAGGTGCCACATCTTTGACTAAATATGCCTTTAAATAAGCTTCAAGCACATTAAACACTAAATCTGCCTTTTCTGACTCTTTTGCAGTCAAGGAATTAATGTATTTAAACTCAGGAACGTAAAATTTAACCGCTCCCTTCTTACCCTCTTTTGCAGATGATACTTCTACCCATTCATCAGAAAGTCTTGTCCTGCTCTTTTGGGTAAAATCCCCCCATGCTTGAACAGCGGATCCCTTCAACTGAATGTTTGCCAATTTGCCATCTACCAACATAATATAAATAGATTTAACGTAGTGACCTCCTGCGGCTTGAACACGCTCTTTAATTTCCTTGTATAACCCTTTGGCAATCTCGTTGCCTTTAAACGGCTTAACGGTCATTATTTCCTTTGAGATATATTTCACCTCATTTGAATAAATACCGCTTGATGTTGCATCATTCCACCCTGAAATGGTGTGCAATTCATCAAGTACTAAAAATTTAAACGGTAACGGAACGGCAACATTTTCTTTAAGTTCTTTGTCATAATAAGAAAATTGCTGATCGTTTGATTTCCAGTTTAAGAATTTAGTAGCTGGATTAGACTGTGGTTGTGCAAACGCTTGTTTGCGATTTGATTGAGTTTCCATTTTTGGAATTAATTTAAGTTATGAGCAGGAATTAAGATGCCCTGCCCTTGCATCTATAAAAGTTTGATTGATATATTTTGCGCACCGTATGTTTTCTGTGGAGGATGAATTATTTCACCTTCCATTGTAGATACATCTTCAGTAAGTGTCATTAAAAATGTTTCGCGTTCCTTTAATTTTGCTTTAGTTTGAATCAATAAATCATTTAGCTCATTCCATGTACTATCGTTTGAAGATTCAAAATCATATTTGTCAGGATTTTTACGTTCAATTATTTGAGCCTCATACATTATTAATCCACCCTTTTGAATTTGCTTAGCTGCAATCAAAGGTCTAATATTATCAACTAATTCTTTAAAAAACACCTCTGCTTTTGCTGCATAGATAAATGTTTTTAAAGCATCCTGATTCCCATTATTTACTTCTTCTACTATCCATTTGGCAAGATCAGTCCTTTGTTTTTTTGTGGTTGATATTAAACTGTTTAGCTTAATATCAAATTCTTCTATATCTGTACTCATATAAAATAAAAATGCCTTACTTGGGTTTGGCGCTGGAAGTCGCCGCCCCCAAAATAAGGCTCTTTAAGTTTTTAAAATCCGCTTCCAGACGGTGTACTAAATTATAAAAAATTATTGTATATCCAACATCAAAACAAACATTTCCGCTACAAATATTATAACAACTAAAATCATTGCTATAATGATAAGCCAGAAATTTCGGTTTGATTCTGGATCGTGGTCTTCGTGAAATCCCATCATCTCAATATCTCCTTTGCTAACTTTAAAGCTGATTCCTGCCCTTCCTGATGACAAACGCCACCGGGTTTAATTCGATTAATAATCTTAGTCCACATTCGCATTTTTATCATTTCGTTTTGGATATAAAAATGCCATTGATTAAACTGGTCAGAATGTAGTTCCCTGGTTCTGTGAACCGGCATGCCATCCTTCCAAGTGATACGCTCACCACTTGGAAGGGTTGTTGTTTTGATTAATAATGTTTTCATTTTTCGTTGAATAGGTTTAAGATTTCGGTAAATCCTGAATTTTTAAGATTCAGATACAAGGCTAAGGATCCGACAGTTCCATAACGTAAATCTAAAATAGAACTTTCTTTTATAAGTTCCTCAATTATTGCTGGAATAGTATGTGGATAAAACTCAGCTTGATCTTGCAATAAAACCTTGTACTCAGGCTTTAATCGGTCAAATAGATTATTCATTTTCTTCATCCCTCCTTCGATCGTAATCATCGTGCTTGTGGCATTTACATTTTTCAATTCGGGCATCGCAGTATTCGCAATGCTCTGCTGATGTCTCTGTTCTCTCGTACAGATTATCGTAATAGGCGTCAAAGTTCATTTTAGTTTCTTAGTTAAATAATCACATAATCCAGCTAATCCAATTAGGAGAGCCAACATAATAATAAAAAAGATGAAAAGTTCCATGTTAGTAAATTCTAAAGGTTTTGACATCATTATCACAAAGGTTAGCTAAGTAGACTTTAGCGAATGCTTTAGCTTCCTTTAAGTTCTTGAACTGGACTTTCTTAACGATTAGATCGTTGTAATCATTGTCCATAAATGCGATTGTGTACTTTTTCATTGTATGCAAGTTTTAATCCGGAACATCCCGGTACTGCCAAATCCCCATGCCTCGAAAAGCTATGGGGTGGCAGACTTCCAGACTTGCTGGAACTGGAGAATGTTATCTTATAGACATTAATTTACGACCACACGCTCTGTTATATTCGCTCAAGTTGTCATACACAACACCATCAAGAACTAAATTTCCATCCGATGGATTTGCTTCCCATTCTGCACGTCTGGCAAAACCTTTCATTATGCGCTTCATGTTTTTTGCTTTCTTAGCTTCTGATTTTAATAAAATAGCCTCGATTTGAGCAACTGGTAATTTACAACCTCTTAATATAGCTGCGTTTACTTCTTTGTTTAATTCTTGAGTAGTCATGTTTGCAAGTTTTGTTTGTCTGTATTGACATAACAAATATACTAATAGTTTTGAAATAAAAAAATTATTTTGATATTTTTTTTTATTTATTTTAATTTTGATAAAATTTATATATTTGTAGAAATAAAAAACACATGACAGAAAAACTAAAATCAATTCCGGTCTACTTGACCGATGAAAAGCGAGCAGCTTTAAAAACTATTAGTAAAAGTAAACGCATTGCTCAGACTCGATTAATCGAGCAAGAGATTGACAAGTTGTTAAAAAGAGAAGGATTTAAATTATGAAAAAATTTATACTAATTACAATAGGGTTTGCCTTACTAACCCAAATAACACACGCTTCAGAGGTATTTTACATGATTAGTAAAAAGACGGAATTAGATTACATAATATCTTGGATATTTGCATTTTCTTTAGAATGCTCCATCTTGATATTTACGTTGATCGGCAAAAGAAATACTGCAGTATTTTTTGCGCTAATTTCGTGGATTATCAACTTGCTGTACTATTGGTTTGATTTTGGCTTCAATCAAAATTTTGTTGCTATGAATGTAATATCATTAATTATCCCCATAACTATATTATTTTACTCAGAAACAATTGATACTGATAAACGTAAAAAAATATTTAAAAGGAATAACTAATGGAAACACTTCTTCAACAACTTGCAGAACTTAATGACAAGTATCTGGAGATGAAATTAGAGAATGAAACTCTTAAAAAGGAAGTATTTAAACTGCAAATCGCATTAATAATTGAAAGGCAAAAGAATAAACAATTAAGCAATAAAGAAAAATGATTCTCACCGCATTCATATTCATCACCCTGACAATCTACATAACCCTCTCCGTTTTGGTTTGGGGGTGTAGGTTGGTTTTGGGTTTAGTGGCTTTTGTGAAAAACACTTATTATTTGTGAAAAACACTTTTAAAATCATGCTTATTTATCCATCGGTTATAGCCATCCGAGCAGTCAATTACTTTGTGATCTCCATAGCCGTTGGGGATTTCTTCCACATCAAATATTTCTCCTTCAAGGTCATTATACCAACTGTTTTTTCTGCCTACCTTGATTTGTACTTTCAACTGCAAGTGTTATGAATAAGGCAAATACTTTGTCTGCCCTTTTACTTTTACTGCCTTTAATATTTGCCCTCTTTGCTTTGCATCGTAAGAAACATGCACCCAGTCTGGATTGTTGTCATTACCAAACTCCCAGATTAACTGATCAAATGGTAAATTATCTTTAATGTAATTAAACACATCAGCATTTGTAACTCCATTGGTACTGCCATCCATATCAATGTCAATCGCTTGACCTTTGCAATGCTGACTGGTTGCACTTCCTCCAATCTTGGCATTTAACTCTTTGCTTCTATACCCGGATGATATATGAATAGGAACGCCAAAATGTTCTCTGATAGGCTCAAATACTTTTTCAGCTAATATCATAAAGTTTGCAATATGCTCTCCAGTTGGCATATTTGAAATTTGATTACGTTTCGCAGATTCGCTGCGTGTAACTTCGCTTAAATCTAAATGTTTAGATAGTTTCATTTTTCTTCTTAAATATTTTTTCAGCAGAGGTTAAACCTAAACAACCAAAAGCCAACAAGGCTACTGATTCAACAAGTATTGCCGATGGTGCTACGTGTTCCTCACTAAACGAGTTATGATACATAGTAACGCACAAAGCTATTACACAAAGCAATCCGCATAAACGCTTCATGCTTAGACTTCCACTTTCATCACAAAAAAACTGTTTCATTGTACTGTGTCTTTTTTACTTTTACCCCAAAAGTTTTTCTTCTCTGTAACAAAAATAGTATCCCTAACAGTATCAATTTGAATTTGTACTCTTGGATTTGCTTTTATTTCAGCTACCTCACTAAACAATTGTTTAATCTGTTTTTTATCCTCAATAATACTTTCAACAGTTTTGTTAATTATTTTAGCTTCTTTCTTTGTAGCCTCAACAATACTACTATCCATCTTTAATTGACTTTTAGCAACTTTTAATAGTAAAGTATCGTATTTGTTTACCTGCTCGGGTTCAGTTGTTGTACACGAACTTATGAAAAGTATGAATACTAAATATCTCATTTGATTTTCTGAATTTTACCTAATGATTCCAACGTGCTTAACTTTGCAGATGCTCCACTCATTGCACCCTCGCACTTAATTAATGATTGACTCATAGCATCCATTTTAGCTTCAAGTTTCTCGATTTTTGCTCCTTGATTATCAATTTGCTCATGAAACGTGCTTCTAATATCAATGTATAAAGCACTAATGCCAATGATTACTAAGAACATTGTACCCACTACTGGGTTTTTACTAAAATCCTTAAAATTTATTGGTAAAGGATTTGTTAAATTTACTTTTTCTTTGATTGCCATAATTATAATTTTAATGAATAACCTACTGAATAACCACTCATTCCATAACCAACGCTAAATAAGCCTCTATGCCGAGTTTTAAATGATAGGCTAATGTTGTGATTCACTTTACCTAAATCTCTCGTTACATCGCTTCTTATTCCTAAATACAAAGCCACTTTGCTCTTGGATTCTATATTGTTTGTTATTGTGATTGTTTTTTCTTGAATTTTGGCTTGGAATGACCTGCCGATGATTCTGTTTTGGCTGATGGTATCTGTGATGACAAAGAGGTTACTGTCTTGTCTGATTGAATCCAAATACTCCGTAGCTTGGTTATAATCTTTAACAATGTATGTTGTATCATAGCTTTTTGTATTAGTGAAAATCGTGTCTAAAACTTTAAAAGGTATTTTATCGCCTTTTGTAAACTTAGTAAATGTTTTATGAGTAATTACAGTATCAATAGTTGTTTTAGTAACTGTCCTTGGTGGAATCCTAAGTTCAAACAAAAACAAAGACAATAAAATCAAAATAAATATTATTCCGTTCTTAATCATTTGATTTTGTTGGTTGCTTTAATGTAATACCTAATGGCAAAAATCCCGCTAACAATAGCGACCAAAGAAGCTATTAAAGTTACTATCGGTTGAATGTCTGCAATACTTAGCATTGCGCCTGATACACTTACTACGGTCGCTAAATCAGCGTTATTATTTGTCATCTTTAATCTGAGGTTGTAATTGTTTAACTAATTCTGCTGCTACTGCCTTAACTTGAATGTGTGGTGCAGTTGATTCCTCAATGACTGCCAATACTGCATTCCATTCAATCGCAGTCAATTCTACTGTTAACTTTTTCGGCTCGGGTTGTTTTTCTTCTTTCATTGGGTTGATTTTATGTCAAATATGGTTAATTATTGCCTTGTGTTTGTGTATTTTTTAAAATGTCTATTTCTGCTTTTAATTCCTGAATAGACTTCACAAGCAAAGGTATTAATTCGGTATAAGAAAGCCTTAATCTTTGATCTTCATCATCATCCTCTGTGACTGCATAAGGGTATGTCATCTGAACATCTTGAGCAATTAAAAACGCTCTTTCAACTGTTTCAAGATCTGTATTATACCTTCCGATGACTGTTCTATAATCTTTCAAAGTTGTTAATGCATCCTGAATCGGTCTGATAATTGTTTTCTCCCGAATATCAGACAATGAACTCCATGAAGTACCACCGTTTGCAAGTTCCACACCATTAGTCTGAGCCACAACCCTAATCTTTGATGATGCAGGAGTTGATTGAATTTGAAAGTAATTATTTGTATTATCCCAAAAAATAACTGCCTTTCCTGAATTGTTGTTATACCAATCTATTTGGGTGAAACGCTCCCCTGCATTATCTAATATTAATTGGTTTCCGTTGGCTGCGTCTATTCTTGCTGCATCGTTTATCGTTACTGCCTTTGCAAAAGTTGATTCCCCAGTTGCCGCAATGGTTAATCTTGGCGTGCCTCCCAATATGGATCCGGTTGCAAATATTTGGCTTCCTATTGATTCATGATATAAGTCATCATTTGCCGAATAAACAACCGCTTTGCCAATACCAGATTTTTGCATATACAAGCCGCCGCCTGATACTCCGCTTGTCGTTAAAAAATTATAATTTGTTAAGGTAAATGGAGATGATGCACCAACACCAACCGCACCGCTGAATGTTGCAGTTGCTCCAGCTAATTCAGTTGCTAAGGTAATTAATCCGGTTGATCTCGTGATTGTGAAAGGCGTATCAATTAATGCACCTGCATCCGAATACCTACGTATAAATAAATTAGCACCAGCATTAGATCCTGATTCCGTTCCGCTGACCTCTAAGTTGATACGATTGGAATTATCTGAACGAAAGCTAAGACTTTTTGCAACCGATACATTAGCATCTAAGTTAGCAATTAGCGCAGTTGCGCCACCATCTAAATGTAGTTTTGTAGTTGGGTTCGCAATACCGATTCCAAACTCCCCAGTTGACAAAATAGATAATACTTCTGATGCGGTTGCTTCATTATATAGTCTAAATCTTTGATCACTCTGTACATTACCAATAGACCAGCGATTAGTCCCTGCACTTCCGAAACCTAAAAAAGCGTTATTTGTCGAAGTTCCGTTAACTCTGCCAATAATCCCAGATCCGAAAACATCAAGCGGAGTTGTTGGCGCATTAGTCGCAATTCCTAACCTATTGTTTGTATCATCATAAAACAAGTTAGCATTGTCCTGAGTTAATGCACCCGAAGCACCAATAAATGGCAAGGATCCCAAAGTCAAAGCAGTTGTTATGGATAAGGTTGCAACAGAACCAACTAAAGTAATCGTGCCATCAAATCCGTTTGCGTCACTAAAAACCAAAGACGAAACAATGTTTGGAGATAATTCCACATAGGCACTACCACTCCAGCGATAAATGATATTAGTATTTAAAGCAATGTAAATCGTATCAGCTACACCAACCAAAGGAAAAGCCGCAAGATTTGCATACTCCTCAACAGTCCCGGTAAATAAAGAAGCCATTTGAGATAGCGTAATCTTTTTACTTATACCGGTTGTCGGATCTCCTATTATTGTCAAGTCATCCAGAGCTGGAGATAATTCAGTTGCTAATTGGTTTATTTTTTTTGATTCCATTAAAAAGTATAATTAGAGGGTACTTGACATCTATCATTTAAGAACGGCACAGTTAAGGTAGAATCTAACTTTACACCGGCTAATAAATCGGGATCACTTTCAGTAAAAAAACTTAAAGGCATACTTGTTGAAGGCGTCCAGGTCACGATTGAATAATCCTCTGGGTATCTCAACTGAGCAACAATATCCCCGGCTACTTGCGTCATGTCTGATAAAACTTCCGTTTCATTTGTTTCTTCCATTAGCATCCGATCCATAAAGTAAAAGCTAAAGGAATAAGCGATCTCCTTAGCTCCTACGGTTGCCCCAGTCAAAGTAAAAAACATAGCTGGATAAGTAACCTCAGAATTGCTTAACCGTTCCCATACATCACCAAAATAGACAAAATTAATTTGCTCGTGATCGTTTCCTATTTTGGTCAGCTCTTTGACTATCTGATTTAATGTCATTCTTTTTAGATTTTTCTAAATAAACTTTCAGCTTATTTTGATTTTTGAAATTAACTTCCTTGCTCATTTAACAACATCCTATATTCCCCTGATACCGTTCCTCAAAAGTTTTGCGACGCTTTCCATCATCCGTATAATCATCATTACAACAAGCATCACCCAGGTACATGCTAACTGTGTAACCTTCGTTATCTGGTTTTATCGAATCAATACCAGATCCAAAATTTAAATAATTAGGATATAAAGCATTATTCTGCTTTAGATACTTGATCAATCTTTGCTTGTAAAATTCCGCCCTTGCTTTGTAGCGATTTGCCACATCAATCATGTCCTGCATGGAAGGCGATTCCTGATTCTCTCCAGTCTTGCGCAATAGTCCCTTATTGTAAAACTGAAAACTTAACCCTTGCGGAAGTTCCGACATGACAAAGTAAATCAGCGCATCCACAATATAATCATCAAGCAATGTTGTTTGAAGCTGGGTGTAAGTCGCAGAATCTACGGCAGTCTGCAGCTCGTTGTATAATGCCGATCCCAAGGCAGGTAAAATATACATGTCCTGGGCAGTCTTGATCTCAGGCAGCACCAATTTCTCATCCACGTTGGCATGCAGTCCGGTTCTATCCTTTATTGATTGAACGGAAATAAATAATGTGTTCTTGCTCATCTTCTTGTTACAATATTAGATACCCATTGATGTCTGCAGCTCGGACTGTGGATTTGAGTTCCCGGCTCTGTATACCAACCGCCCCGGCGATCCCAAACCGAATATCCTAACCTTGCGCTGATGCTTTCAATCTCTGATCTGGAGTACATTTTATCAGCTTCCAATAAAGCAACACAAAACGGTCTGCTTGTTTTTTTATCACGATTATTGAACCCTGCTTTCCATTCGTAGGAATAACGAATCAAAATTTCCTTTGTTTGAGGCTTAATTTTTACTAAAATGTCATTCAACGGCTCGGTTAATATATGCTCTGTGATTGTGTTTTCATCAATGCCCTGCCCGATTACGTACTCATTTACTTGAATATAGCCACTATCAACAAGCGATTTTATGACCAAATTAATAGTTTCAACATTCTGATCTAAAGTTGTAGCCAAAACCTCGGCAGTAATCCGCTTATCCTTTGACATTAAGTCCAAAACATTTGCCTGTAACTGACTAACCTCGGCAAACATTTGATGCTCTAAATCATCATCAAAGCGCGCTCGTTGCTTCCAAACATTAAACCCTTGCTTTGCTTCACCAAACTCAAAAAACGCGCTGAAATCGTCTGCAAATCGCTCTGATTGAACAACCGCAACAGTATCAGGTGCTGGTTCGTATTTGCTGATGTCAATACCTGCCTTTTCAAGTAACCACTCTTTAGGTGCTATTTCTTTCAGTAGGTTTTCTGTGAACTCAAAACCGATAGGCTCTGTCGGGATGATGCTTAATTCAGGCTCTGCAATCCCGCGATATTTAAAAAGCATATTAAACACACTTTCAAGGTGCATTTGCTTACTATTTACATACGTATTTTTGAAAATCTCATAACCATCACGCATCTCAGAACGTGAACCCAGTTTCCCAGCTTCCGCAATACCAAAGATCGAAGGCGTTGTAATTTGATGACCGCTGAAAATATTAGTTTGAATTAATGAATCTACACGCCCGAAATCCTCTTTAGTAATATCGGAAGTCCCCAGGTCGTCAACTATTGGCTTTCTCGCACTATCAGTTACGAACGCTAAAATGAATTTCTTGCCATCGGATCCCGAAAATCTATTTGTAAATCGTTTCTCAATATTGCGCTTTTCTTCATCGGAAGGATCTCCATTTGGTAACGTGATAAGTTTACTTGCAGAAAACCCAGTCTGAGCGTTCCCCAAAACGTGCTTTGAAATCTCAATATCTGATTCTATGTAATTTAACGCACCAAAGTAACCCGGCAAAGAATAGAACCCCATGTTTGGGCGATATTCCTTAACGTATAATATCTGCTTCCCGAAAGGATTAGCCGGATTAAACGCTGGATAAACTTGTGCTTTTTCAATTCGATCATTCCAATCCTCCTTGTACCAAAACTGAGTATTGTCTTTATTTGTCCTTACCTTGGTATAATCGCAATGCCAAATTTCAGAAAGTTGACCAGTGGAAGAAAAAATAATCTCTAAATAATAACCTCCGAATAATTCTGCATCCAAAGAAACCTTTCTTGTCAAATCGTTGAGGCTCTCCATCCGATTGACTTTCTCAATGAAAGGCTCTGCCGCCTCGCTACCTTTCCAACCGTTCGCAGAAATATAATGTACTTTGCTTTTTATAATTGCGTTATGCTTGGCTGATTTATTAAAAAGATCAACAAGATAATTCGGGTAATCATTCCGATCTCCGTATTGAATATATCCCTCGCCTTTCTTTTCCTTAAATTCTGGTTGCCTTGCCTCTGCAAATGTGACTACTCTTAGATCCATTTATTGTCTGATTTTGTATGTATCTGTTGTTGCATATTCTGTAAATTCAAATGCCGTTCCTACTAATTCCATTATCCCAGATTCCAACGCATTTAATCCTGCTGGGTTTGTATTGCTTGTGCTTGCTTGCTCATATATAACATAATCATATTGACCATTTAAAGCAGTTGCAAAATTAGTATTTGTAACAAAGCTAAATTCATTGTACCGATCTTTATAAATGCTGACATCTGTATTGTTTAACCTGACAAATTTAATCTCCGTATTTGCGCTACGATTCGTAAAAACAAATAAATAATTAGGATTAGTCAATAACTGCTTTTCGGTTAAAGTCAATATTACGCTTTGTGTTTGTCCCTTTGTAAGCCTTATCATATACCTAAATAGCAAAGTGATATAAAAATTACAAAATAAAAAAAACCGCTGACCAAATGATCAACGGCTTCCCCAAACACCAAATGAAAAACTAAACTAAGATCCTGGAGTTTCCAAAACTGAATAAACAGCTTGTGCTACGCTTGGCGCTAAAGCTGGTTCTGATCCCGTAAATGTCAAAGTGAATCCACTTCTATCTCCTTGTGCAGTTCCAGTTGAAGCTGCGTTTGCAGTCATGTCAATTCCTCTGGTTTTACCAAGATACCAATATATTCCGTTGCTATCTTTTGCGACTGCAACTAAAGAATTCTGCGCTAATAATAGCAACTCATTCCTCGTATTCGTTTGTAGCTTATTTAAAATGATCTGCAATTCTTGACCGTAGAAAACAGTTCCGTTTGCAACAGAAGCAGTCATTGTCTGGTTAAACATTGAAGTGTCTTTTACTAAAGCATATTTCCAGAACCGTTTTCCAGCAGCCTTAGTCAAAGCAGTTATTACACCACTTGCTTCGGTTGTTGTAGTTACGTTTGCTGCTTCTGTGAAATATACTTCGACAATACCGCCTAAGCTATCTCTACAATCTAAGCTATATCCTTGTGTTAATGCGCATGGCATAATATTGAAATTTAAATTTAAAAAATTAGAGGGTTTTTACACCCTCGTTAATTATGATAAAATGAATTTAACGATTTCGTCAGGGAAAGCTACGTTCACACCCAATTTGAACTCAGATACAAAACGAACCTGATCTGCTTCCTTTGCGTAGAAGATTTCAAACTTATCTTCCTCATTTAGCAAGTCCGTTCCTAAGAAAAGGTTGCTAATTCTCAAAGCATAAATCTTATTCGTTCCGTTCAATCCTGCCAAAGCGATAACCTTGATCGGAGTTCCTGGCAATACAAATTCAGAATCAGCCTTTCCGTCAAAAGAATAATTGAACATATTAGCATTTTTCAATGCTATTGTGTACGTTCTAAAAACATCTTGACCGCAGAATATTGTCATGTCATCGGCAGCCACTACCTGAGCAGGGATTGCCTTGTAAACACCATCAAAAATTGAAACTACGTTTGTAGCTATGATACCAGTTGCAGTACTAATTGGTGCAGTTGCAATATAAGTTGCACTATTTGCAGCTACGGGACCAGTTGCCGCACCGATCAATTTAACTAAACCATCAAACTTGTTAAGGTTTACGTTTGCTGAATCAGTATCTCCCTGCCATAAAGCAGTTTCCAACTGTGAAGCGATTGTTTTTGCTTTCTTATCAGCAAATTCCTGCTCAAAAGGGATTGAATCATACATTGAACCAGTAGGCAAAGCCTTCTGTAAATACTTAGACTCTAAATCTTTCGGGCAAAGTGCCTCGTTTACTTTGATTTTACCAACAGTCACCGTTCTCTGGGTGAAAGTTGTTGAACCTGACGCAGTAAATCCGCAGCTGCCACCAGCTTGGAATATTGCATCAGTATCCATAATGTTGATTGTTTCTGCGCTTTTCACGCCAATCATTACGTTCCCTGCGCTCTTAATTAAAGCGGCAGTTTTTGCGCCTAAAACTGAATCGGTTACCAATAAGGCTTCGTTCTGTTCTGTGTATGCTGCTAAAGCTGATACGTCAAATGCCATCGTTTTTTATTTTTACTTGTTTAAAATTGCGTTTCTGTACTTATTAATTCTTTCTTCTTTGATGCTTTTCGTTTTTACAAACTCTGAAAAACTATTCGGTTTTTGGATTGGATCCTCCGTCGGAGCGATTGAAAGCACTTCAATCAATTCAGCTACCTGAGCAAAACCCTGCTTTACCTTGTTTTCAAGTTCAGAAATCTTAGCATCATTTGCCTCAACTAATTCAGCAATCTTTGCCTCAAATGCCTCGGACATTTCATCCATTTTCTTTTTATAACCAGCTTCAACATCAACCTCTGGACTTGCCTCAACTACCTTAGCTTTAATCGCGGTGATTATTCCGTTATCGTCTAAAGTTATTTGAGTTCCATCCATTAATTCATGATCTCCAACCGGTGCCGGGTTGCCTTCAAGAGTAACCATTCCGCCGATCTCTAATTCTGAAATCTCAACTTTAGTGCCATCCATTAATGAATACTCATACATCTCCATCTTTGTTTCTTCAATCGGAGCTGCTTCAGCTTCAATCGGAGCAATGTTATCATCGAACAAAGATTTGATTTTAAAAATTGCTTCTTGTGCGTTCATACTTTTTCTTTAAATAGTTAATAATTGAATCTTTATCACTTAACTTGTGACAATATTTTTTTGATTTCATCCATCAATGAGCCTGCTTGTTTTACTTCCTTTGGTTTGTATTGAAATAATCCCTCAACGCTGAACCCCATAATCTCACCACTTTTAACTTTTGCCCATGCCTCATCGTTTTCTACAATCATTGAACCGAACCAACTACCCTCCGGTGCATCCTCAAATCCTTTCATAGGCATAATGCCACGCGAAGGATCTGAAATAAAACTCTCAAATAAGGTAACACCCTCAAATTGTTGACTTGAATTATGCATTAAATTCACGTTGCTTTGGAATCCTTTTTTGAAAAATTTCTGTACGATTTTAATAATAGTCTCCGCAGTAAAAGCCACATAATAATCACCATAAGTATTATCAGATCTAAAAATAGGCGTATCAGCCAACATAATAGCACCAGAAATGATACGGCGATCTTCATTCGTGACTTCAAATTTTTGAGTTTTATTAAATGCGTTCCAATTCCTTTGTATAGCTGGGCGATCTACTAATGAGATAAAATCCACTTGTGAATCATCATCAATGCTATCCGTAATGTCAAGCATGTATATTGGTATCTCTGTATTCATGTTCATAAATAGCTTTTATTTAAAAATTTATCATTTAATCAAACCTTGCTCTGTTTTCAATCTCTTGCATCCTGCTTTGACTGTCCGTTATATCGCTTTCCACTACGTAGGCTCTTATTACCGTATCTCCTGAAGCACGAACCTGACCGCCTGAATCTCCGCCACCTAAATCAGGTGTAGTGATTTGGTTAATCGTAGGCATCGCACCTCCACCTCCTAAAGATCCACCAGGGGAAGGAATATCAACAAATCCCGGCTCAGACGATCCCGCAGGAATTGCAGGAGTTTTTACAGCCAAAATAGACTTAACATTTTTTAACCCTGCCACAACTGCTGCTGCTGCCGCAATACCTCCAAGCACAGGACCTACAACCGGAATACCTGCCAGAGATTTGAACGCCGCAGTTGCTGACATATAAGTATCTATTGTAGTCGCTGCAATCGCGGCTGCCTTACCTGCCACTGTATGCTCTCCGATTGCCTTCGCTACGTTCTTTAATGTAGAACTAATTTTCTGCGCATTTTCGGCTCTGGAACTTGATTCCTTTTTACTGAGTTCAATTCTGCCATCGGCTAATTCTTTTTCAGTTTTTGAATACGCTATACTGTCAATTTTACCCTCTTTATAAAGCTTTTTATTTAAAGCCAAAGCATCATCTACAGCTCGTTTTCTAGCCGCATAAGAAAGGTTTTCATTATTGATAATGGAATCTAACCGTTTTACTTCATTGTCCTCTGCCTGCTTTACATACTTTGCATCAATGCCAGCAACTTCCGCCCCATATTTATCCCTTAACGCTGAAATTAATAACCCTTTTTGCTTTTCGGTATAATCAGCATTTTGAACAATCTTTTTAGTTTCCTCCTTTAGTTTTTCATCTAAAGCAGCAATTTCTTTATCCTTTCCCTCTTGGAATTTTGCAACCCTCGCCTCCGATAAAGTAGCTTGTAAATCCTCCTCGAATTTCAGATCCTTCTTTGCTTGATCTTCTTTTACTTTGTCATCAATCGCCTGAATTTCTAATTGGTAAGTCGCCTCACTTGCTTTTTTTAATTCATTCTTAGTTTTTATATCAACTTTTAAAGAATTAATCTCAGCAATTCGGGCATCGTTATTTATTTCAGCTTGTTTCTTTGCTTTTTCATCTTCTGAACCGATTTCAGCTAAAGCCTTTTCATTCTGCAGATCAAGCAACATTTTATCGGCAGTCTTTTTGTCAGCGATAACCTGCTTGTTTGCTTCATCACGTTTCTTCTTAGCTTCCTCCGCGGCTTTCTTATCTTCCTCAGCACTTTTTTTGTTAAATTCTGCCGTTAAAACTAATTGCTCAACTTTTAAATCCCTGAATTTTTTCTGATCTTCTGTTGATAATTCGCCTTTTACCTTGCTTGAATTTCTTAGATCATTTAATTCATTCTCAACTCTCTGTTTACTTAATTCATAAATCTCTTTTTCAGATCCCCCCTGAGCCTTTAAAATTTTGATTCTGTTTTCAATATCTTCATTCGCACGTTTATTGGCAGCGGATAATTTATCTAAGTTCCGTTCCGCCTCACTTGTTACCCCTATAAAGTCCGTAAACTGCTCAACTAAATTACCAACGCCCCGCGCTAAGTCACCAAGCGGACTGCTCATAATCCACTTGCTGATCTTATCAAAGTTTTGAATAACCAAACCCAGCGCAACAACTAAAGCACCGATTCCAGTCGCTATAATCGCACCCTTTAAAACATTAAAACCAACACTTGTTTCAACTGTTGCAATCCCAAAGGCTTTTTGAATAGTCGTAGCCGTTGAAGTTGCCGCATTGTTTAAAGTCTGAAATGCCGTACTTGCTTTAATTACTGCACCCAACTGCTTGAATGAATCCACGCTCTCCCCAACTGATTGAAGTCCCTGAGATAAAGCCATCGCGGCATTTACTTTCAATAATGCAGCTTCAACGTTCTTATTCTCTTTTCCGAATAAAGCCATGCCGCCCTGGAGCGCAGCAAAACCCCCAGCAACACCAGCCAGTGAGGAAGCCACAGCCTTAAATTTAGCATCAGGATTGAAAGCATCAGTCAAAGCCTTAGCATCCCCAATCCTATCTTTTAAATCCGCCGCCTTCTTTGCTGCATTAATCGCTTCCTTTGAAGTAGCACCAAACTTATCAGATAACACCTGAACATCTGCAGCCGCTTCGCGCATTTGAGTACGTAAAGATTTTACAGATTGATCAGTTGAATCAAAGGCACTATCTAACTTCTTAACCTGCTCGGTTGCTTGTGCCGCATCCGTAGTAATTTTTATACCTATAATTTCCTCAGCCATCAGTCTGTATTTATAACTTTTAATAATTCAACTTGTGTTGTCCGGTATGATGTCGGGTCATAAGAAGTGACCTTGTTTAATCTAAACAACACCCCATTAATCCAAATGTATTTGCTAAAATCTAAATTATAAATGTCAACTGCCGTTAAATAAACCCGGCAGGTTAATAGCTTAGATTCCATGTCAGTAATTTCCAACAAGTAAGGCAAATGATAAGTATTGAATAGATTATTTGTTGGGTAAGTTGTTGCCGGGAACTGCAATTCCTTTGGAACTCCGAAATTAATATCAATAGTCGGTGTTATAGGATCGTCTAAATGTCCCGCATACCCGTAAACGTTTAAATTTGCTAAATTAGAACCGCCACCTGTTTCATCGCTTTTAATATGCCAAGTATGTGCAATACTTAATTTCTTAGCCATTAAAATACGAATAACGCTATCCATTGGATCTTCTTGCGAATTATTATTTGACAATTTAAAAATTGTTGTATAATATTTATCAATATGTGCGTGATTTTGTGGCTGAAATAATACACTTGGTGCAAAGATAATTTGGGTTGCAGCCGTGTCTTTTACGAAATCAAACTCCGAATCATACAAATTATCGCCATAGCTTTGCCCGTACTTTTTTAGATAGTTGTCATTATAATAGTCCGTATCTGGGGTGTATTTGTAAGCATAGTACCTTGCGTTTAATTGTGACATCGGCTTAATTGACATCGCGGATCCGGTATCAATCTTTTGCGACCAATCCAGACTATTAGTAACCGATGAGGAATAAAAGTCAATGTAGGGCGAAATATTTATCTGTTTTTCGTTCAAGTTGTCCTGAAAAACGTACAGATTGAACATTTTACAGATTGACAAAAAGAAATCTTTCTGAAATATTCCCTTTGGCAAATTCTCGTTAATAGATATAACCCCATTATATGCTACATCAACTATCTGGGATGTAATCTGAGCAAGGTTAATACTCGCGCTTGATATTGTTACGATATAAGTATTGGCAGTTACTGGAACGCTTATTTCAATGCGTACTGTATTCGTGTTTGCTATGTTCCCGGTAATATCAAAACCAAAGCTGAAAGGATTATTTGCCGAAAACGTATTTTGCGTGAAAGCCTGAACCGCAACCCCAGCAATATACAAAGTCGCAGTAATTGAGGAAGCCGCATCCGTTTGATAAATCCCAGTTATAGAAGCAATCGTTCTGACTGTTTTTGTACTATCTGTATACGTGAATATACTTTTCCCTGCATTTTCAGTAAAGTTTAATAACGTGGTAGTATCAAATGGAAGGTTCGCACTTCGAGCAGTCGGCGTATTGCTATTTAACAATACTTGCGAGATTGTTTTTGTTCCTAAAATAAAACGGTCATTCGTTCCTCTTATCCCCTGGCTATTATTCGGAATTATTAAAGTCTTAAAAAATGCAGTATCAAAGAAATCACAATTTAGCGAATAAGTAGTTCCCTCGAATATCTTTTCGATATATTCCTTTACATATAATGCAGGTCTAAAAGTATATACGCTGAAATCGTCCTTATTAGTTGAAACATCCCCATAATCAATTAGCGGATAAAAGTAACCAGATCCGTTAACTGTGTCCCAGCTATTTTGGATTGATGTTACGTTCCAAGTATGATTATATTCGCTGAAATCTAAATCCTCTAATCTTCTGTTCCCTAACTCTGTAATGAATCCGCCAAGCTCTCCAAAAACCGCACATTGATATTCTGTCGCTCCTTTATCGCTGACCATTTCAAGAATCCTGATCACGCCCTTAAATATCTGAATACGATCTATATACACTTCGCATTTAGCCGCTTGACTTGCACTAAAATTTGTGTTCACATTTGGCAAATCCATATTATGCTCATGAGCCATATTAATCTCAAAAGCAAAACCGAAAATCTGATTGTTTCTTGCAGTCGCAGGGATTGAAATAGTTCTACTAAACGAAGTATTACGGCTCCCAAAATCCTTGACGTCATCAATGGAATAAGTGAAATCCGTTCCTATATCCTTTAGCAAATCAATTAATTGATCTTCAATGTAGATTTCAGTTCTTATCATCGGAATTGACTATTTAAATATTTGCCAATTTCAACTTCTAAATCAAAATTGAATAAGCCATCCGAAACTTTGTATTTGTACTGATAATTAGTGTTCCTGATTGTGACCGGGAAGAACGCACCCTGCACTTCCATGTAGACAATCGGAGAGGCTACCAACTGAGCCAGCCAAGCATAATCCTGATCAAGAAGAAAGTCGCTTGTGAGCATGTAGTAATCCGTATGCTGGATAGCGAAGTTAAATGTAGTTTCATTGTACTTGTTATAAGCATCAATATTTGTCATTTGACCGCCTGATAACTTGTAAGGGTTTCTCCGGTATGAACTCCGTTCAAATTCTGATCTACGTTTATTGACTAACCTAAAAGCCATGGTATCATAACCACCCAATCTATTCAGGAAGTGCAAATTATACTGTCGGTATTTAGGATTACAAACCTGCTTGAATTTTAGCGTTCTGGTAACTGCCGCACCCAATGTAATGTAAACATTGTACCCAAAGGTATCCGCTGTGATAACTGTACTTCCTAAAAAAGAATTGATTGCTGCAGCTTGAAAATTAAACAAGTTGAATTGCCCAGTCATTGTAATATCTCCGCTGACCGCAGTCCCCACCGTTCCGTTTTCATTCGTAGGCTGAACCCATAATTTATATGACCCAGAAGTGATCTTTAAAAAAGTAATAAAAAACTGATCACCGTATTCAATGGGTATTTCTAAACTATCCCGATCTGAAAGCCAATCATCTGTATAATTTTCAATGAGTAAATTATCGTAATAGTCCGATAGAACTAAAGGAATATCCCCATTCTCGGTAAAAATATCCCCAAATAAAGGAGCATAATAATTATAAGCGGAGAAATTACCTGAAGCAAGATTTGCAATTACTGCACCGCTGACCTCCTCACCAATGCGCATCTGATAATCTACCTTAATCTTATCATTTGAAGCCATTAAAACAGTCGTTCCGGAAGGCTCAAAATAATTCGTAACGTATGACCTTACAACTGGGGAAGCATTGAAAACCCCATAGCTCCCATCGGCAGAAGGTGAAGGAAATATCTTATTGCGGCTGACTTGCGATCCGTTGATGTAAATATCATAAACGAACTTAAAATTTGTCGTTCCTACATTATTTGAGGAAGCCACAAACCAAAGATCATCATGCATACTTGGGAAAGTAGCCGGTTGACTATTTATTGTTATTGCCATTTTCTATCTTATTACCAATTTGTCTAATCTGAAGCTGAACATCACCACCAAAAGCAGTTGCCATCGCTGCAAAAAAATCCTTATTAAATATCGTTTTAACTGCATTATCAAAGTATGATGTTGTTTTTAATCCATCTCTTTTAATAGCCGAAGCAGTCGCATAGGCTAAAGCCTTTAATGAATCTGCTTTATTTACTATCTGTTTTAGCTTTTTATTTTTTCTTTGCGTCTTACTTAAATTCTTTTTTTGTGTTTCAGATGTTGTTTTTGCTTTCCCTAATTTATACCACCGCAAAATAGAGGTAGTCATTTTCTTATTCGGAAAAGAAGTTTTGTAAGCATAAGGTGAATCCGATGCAACTCTTTTCGGTCTTGCATTTAATTCTCCAACACCTCGCACTCCCTTGTTTACGAACTTGTAATAAACTGATGCAGGATTATTCTGATCATAGCCAAGTAACATTTCGTAATCATTGCCAAACTTTCTAACCTTTGGAACTGCCAAATCCCCGATCTTCCCGGAAGCAATGGAACCGCTTTTGCTTAGATTCTTTTGTACTTCATCATTGAACTGCTTTCCGTAAAACATGAGGATCTGCTCAGCAACTGGGTATTCAGTTGGGTCAATCAGATCAAACTTTTCTCCAATACTTGCTAAAAAACCATCCCTTAATAGTTTCGCTTGTTCTTTAAATTCACTCATGTCTATAAATAGCCAAACCCGATTTTAATATCTCATAAAAAAAGCGACTATCTGAGCCGCTTGCTTTGTTCATAATCATACGCATTTTTTGATTTCATGTAAGCCATCACGTTTAAGGCTTCAATAGTTTTCATTTCAAATGCTTCCGAATTTCTAATATTTTCGTGGTCGGCAATAAGTTTGACGGTATAATGCCATCCGTAGATTCGCATAAAAGCAAAACCGCCGAATCCGCTTGCTCCTCGCTCATCCCCGCCTTCATCATCTCCGCCCTCATATAATCCCGCGAAACTTCGATCCAGTTTCTGTAAACTTGATAAAAAAAAACCAGCGAGTGATATACGCTAATAAAATTTGCTTCCTGCATATCTGCCGAATACTCCTCATGTTTACTCGCATCATACTTGTCATCTTTCCATTTTCCCAGCCAGTTCTTTTTTTGAGGTATAACCATTGAGGCAGCTATCTTATGAAGATTGCCCACAGTATCTTTGCTGAATACTTTGCTTTCAATGTACCGGGCAAAAGGCATGTTCTTTATGTCGTAATTAACCCGATACTGTCTGCCATTGGTTTTAATATAATTTACCGGCTTCCCTTCAATCGGTTCATCCAGAAAGGTTAAATCTTTTCTAAGTTCCTGCAGATCCTGAATCCCTAAGCTATCAATTTGATGCTCGGTCAATCCGGTTACAATTGTCAATAGCTTGACTTCTTTGTCTAATTCTGTCCAATCCTTATCTGAATTTTGTAGTATTGGCATAATCTGCTGATACTGCCAAAGTGTTAATTCGTTCCATTTCATAATTTAAGCAAATGAGTACCTCCCAGAACCCCTTTTAAAATTAAAATTCTGCCATGCCAAAGCTAAAGCAACTACGCAATCATCGTGAAATCCTGATGGAGCTGAATATCTAACTCCATTTGCAGTAAATTGATATTCAAAAATATCTAACTCATCCACTATAACGCCTTCGGGATAACCTATTTTGCGTTGCTGGATTGCTTGTGCTAATCCTTCCATTAATTGCTGCTTTGATTGACTGGTAAACTTTAAGCCTTCAATGTTTATTCCTTCGCGCATCAAGTCCTCAAGTATCGGATCGCCAACTCCGGTGCTATCTACTAATATTGGTGCTGGAGGCAATCTCTTTATATTCTCTTTAGTGTTATGCCAGTCCATTTGAAAGCGATCAAAGTAAGCCACATTACCGCTTGCATCCAGTCCGATAATAACAGTAAAATCCACAGACTTTGCTAAGTCAATTCCATAGCTTACTATCTGTTGTGCTGATATTGGTTTAATGCAACTCCTAATAAATACACTGCCGAATGGGTTCGCACTATTTTCGGCAGGATTCGCCAAATATTCCTGCTCAAATACAACTGCCGGGAGCTGCAATTTTGCATCCTCAATCTCTCTAATATTGATATAGGGATTGTCGTATGTGGTAAATTTAAAACTTTTCCAATCCGTTTCTTCGCCCTTCATGAACATTGAATAAAAAAAGTTCTTACCTCTGGGAGTAGATAGGAAAACCGCCTTGCCCTGATAATCTGTCAAAGTCGGTCGAATACTGTTCTGCCATCCGCTTTCAAGATCAGGAATGAATGCCGCTTCATCCACTATCACTAAATGAAATTTACGACCTCTTAAATTATCAAGCCTCTCCCCGGTATAAAACTCAATACTTCCGTTATTCGGGCAATAGATTTTTAAATCAGAAATATTACTTTTAAAGGGTAATACTAAAGTAAGTTTTTCAAAAAATACCTTAGCTAATTTATAAGTCGGTGTAATATATGCAACCTGCCCGCCTTTGATTGCTTCCTTAATCCCCATAATCTGGGATAACTCAGACTTGCCAAACCTCCGGCCGCACATAACCACAATGAATCGAGCTTCGCACTCTAATATCTGTTCCTGGTTAATATGTGGCTTCGGAAGTTCCAACCTCATAAAATAGTTTTACCCTCTATAAATACAACCTCAATCTTTGAATCTTGCTGAATATCCAACTGCTCTTTAGGCTTTCCGTAAACTCTGGTTAATAAGGTCTCCAAGCTGTTTAGGCTTCCTTTCTTTAAATCATTAACAAAAGCGTTCGCGATACTCTTTTCTAAAATAGTAGCTTTTGGATTATCAAATACCTCTTTCAGTTCCGCGATAGTCATAGCCGTCATGACCTGAATCGTATCGTTGATCTCACCCAGACGATAACCCTGATCTTTTAACAAAGTCACATACTTGCGTTCCGCTCCCTTCGGGTTTCCAGATTGACCTTTTACCCATGGCTTTAAATTTTGTAAATTTGCCATACTAATAAATTTTATACAACTTGCTCCAGCTTGTCGGTAGTGTCAAATCCCTAACTTTGGAATATCCATTACACATGAAGAATAAATCCCACGCATCTTGCGATTTAAGATTAATGTGACCCCATTCTTTGTCTTTATCAGTTACCTCAGATGTAGAGCTGAAAAAAATATAGTTAGGCTTAATTTTAGCAAATAAAGAATCAAGCTCCTTATCTGTCATGTGTTCAGCCGTTTCCATGAAAAAAAGTAAATCCGTTGTAATCGGATTATTCAATATCTGAATGTGAGGCACATGCTCCCTCATGTATTCCCGATGCGCTCTGAATATCTCAAAAGCCTTAACATCGTAACCAGCCTTGTGAAATGCATCTGAATAAACCCCAGTACCTGCACCGTAATCTAAAACCGTTGTAACTTCTAAATCCTTTATCAACTCAACACTTAATCGTGCCAACTCCTTAAACATAGGATTGTGCATCCCGATTCCGTTCTCTAATTCCGTCGCTAAAAATTCCTGATCTGTCATTATATTAGTGTTTCCTTTGGTAAAAATTGAGTGCAATTTGTATGTCCTTCCGCTTGGCTCATTCTGTAATCTCTGCCAAGTCCCTGCACTACTGACATAAAACTTGATTGATTCCCACTTACATATTTGGCACCTGCCAATAATTGCGCAAGCTCTAAATAGTCTTTGATCTCGTATCTCTCAATCAAATGTTTATAAGGCTCATATTGATTTTCAAAACCAACAAAATAAACCTTATCAGAATTATCCTTTAGAAAATTAATCTCAGCAACCCAATCAGTATAATTATTCCGATAGCGTTCTGTTACATTTATAAAACTGTTTTGTGATTTAATCGGTTCAACTTTTAACCAGCCTTGCTTCCAACTTTCATCTACAATACCAAAACTCTGCAAATGAAGATGAACTAAATGAGTTAAATGCAGATGATCATTATTTCTAAATTTATCTAAGTCATAAATCGTACCAGATAACTCCCTGCCTTTTTTGACTTCATGGATATAGTCCTGAGATTCCAATAAAGGTTTTACCGTATTGTATAAATCATCTGGTAAATTTACATTGAAAATGCCTCCGCCTAATGCCTTAATCGTAGGCATAGCATAGATCACATCCCCAGTCGCTCCGCTATGATAAAAGTTATTCATTTGTCTATTTCTGCTAATTTCCTTTGTGCCCAAGCAACGCCCTCATCGCCTCCCCATGCTAACCACATCAAAGCACCGCAATCATTTTTCGGATCACCCTTTGAGTTTTCACGATGCCTCTCAAAACTTGACATTCTTGCTATTGTTTCCCGGCTTATGTTTTCGCCCTTAGCGATCTGGTTCGCCCTTGTCCATCCGACCAAAGTTCCGCATCCCCGATCATTTTCTTTTTTAATATTTAACGCCCTTCTTGCATTTGCTTTCGCTGCCTCCGGATAATCGTTATAACTGTCGACCATTGATACCCTGATAGCTGCCCAAACTCTTTGCGCTGCTTCCTCTGTTTCAAATATACATGCACCGGATCCAATCCGATACTTTCCATTGCTGCATTTAATTACCGGCATATAATTTATGATAAATAGCAAACCTTCTCTTATTTACTACGTGCAGATTAAAATGAGTATTGCAGTATTCATACAGATTATTCCCGTATTCTATTCTTGCATCCTGATCTAAAGTCAAAAGTTTAATCCATTTATACCAATCCTTTTGAGAATTTACATAGCATACCGGCAAATCTTTATACGGATGTAGGTTACTTACTATCGCTGGATTCTTTTTTGATGCGGTTTCCAAAACTTTTAGATTTGATTTCATCGCGCAAAACTTTGAATCGACTAAAGGAATCAGACTAATATCTGAATCACAATAAGCAGCCATGTATTCCGTAACCTGATTGTAATTATAGATAGTTGGATTAAGCTTCAATCCGTTCGTAAAAGCTGAGATCATGCCATCCCAAATATGTTTTTCGCCATCGTTATATCCAGCAATCACAGTTCGCACCGGGAAGTTTATCCGCTTCATTGGGTTTCGTAATATTTGAATGTCTTTGCCATGCGTTCCAGATCCAGACCAAAATAACCGCACCAGATCGGAAGGCTTTTTATCCAATATGAATTGCTCCTCTCCAAACGGTATTGCATTTGGTAAAATCTCTACGTTTGGATTCAGCTTCACTATTTCCTCAGCTAATCGTTCATGAGTGCATGTGCAGAGATCCGCGATCCTAATCCAGTCTATTATTTGCTCGGTCACTTTATTGGCTTTGTAACTTTCATAAAGTATATGCGTAGGATCTAAATGCCAAAAGTCATCATTATCAACTACCAATTTGAAACCATGCTTTGCTCTCCATGCCTCCATTTGATCAGGCGTGATATTAGCTAACATTCGGTTAAGTATTACAATGTCATAATTGCCCTCAAAGGTTTCATCGCTTATCGTATCGCTCATCATGCAATAATCCTTTTGCATGTTTGCAATCGGCATCATAATTCTATGATAACCTACTCCGCTGGTTTTAGTTGTGATAGCGAGTATTCTCATTGCTTCTCAAACCATTTATACAACCTCATGATCATGTCATACTTACAATTTCCGCACCAAACCGAAAGCATAAAGTTAGGATCTAAATACATTCGGTAAATATGCTCATACATTTGAAGTACCGGCAAATCTAAATTCCTGATATATCCGTTCTTTGCAGATTCGTAATTCCCCTGGTGTTCGACCAGCCAGTCCCGATGCTCTTGCTTTATTTCCATAAACTCCAGATAAATTTAGTTACAATCGGTGCGCAAAACCCAGCTATAAAAATAGTGCTGCTAATTTCCTGAATCAATTCAGGGGAAAAGTAATGTAATGGTGCAAGCCAGGCAGCCAGACAACTTCCGCAATTAAAAGGCTTGAAGTTGATTTTCCATCTAACATGAAATTTATGGATTTCCGTAAAAAATAGTGATGCACAGATAGCGGTTATAATTGATAAAATCATTTTTTAAAATTCTTTTTAATCTCGGCCTTAGTCTTATTGATTGATCGTACAATTGACATATAAGGGATCCCGGTCTTCCGGCTTAATTCTTTCGCATTCTTTTTAAAATCTAAAGCGTATAACTTGAACAGTTCCCGGTTATACCAATGAAGGTTTTGTAAATGTACCTCTATTTTGTTGTAAGTTTCCTCCGGATTGCTTTCAAAAACCTCTACATCATTTTCCAAAAGTTCAACATAGTTTCGGTAATTCTTAAAAAAACTGCTGCGGTCACTTTTAATCATGTTAAGCATAATCCTGACCATGTAATACTTCAGTTCGTTACGTTCGTATAAACCTATAAGTTTACTTTCATCCATCTCACAGAGGATTAGGAATACTTCCGCTTTTAAATCCGCTTGAAGTTCTACCGGCTGCATTTTTTCAAATGCCTCATTGACTGATTTTGATTCCCAAAACTCAGATAGGATTTCATCGCGTGACATTTTTCAGTGCAATTTCATTGCTATCCCTCAAAATTACAAATTTCTTTTAACCTTTGGATTTTTACCTGCTCCCAGCTTTTCCAATCGGGATAAAGTAGTTTAAGTTGATCCAAAACGATTTGCACATCTGCTATCTCCTCAGCTATGTTTGAATCTTTTATAATAGCTTGTGTAAGCTCCGCCATTTCTTCAATGAGCTTTAATTTCTGGTTCTGGTTCCCGAATTTGTCAAGTGCTTTTTCGTATAGGTTCATCTTTCCTAATCTTAGTGAATGAGTTATTAAATGTGATGTTGTGGTGAGTGTCGGCGTATTGTTTAGCGCAGGATATAAAAACCTCGCGCCGGTCTTCCGGTATTCGCTTCATTTCCATAATTTCGGATGGTTTCAGGTTGTCAAGAATTGACCAGGCTTTTTGTAGGTTTTCGTCTGTATTCATCTTAGTTTAAGATACTGCCTTTAACTGTTTCAACCCAAAAGTATCAGGCATGTCATTAGGACCTACACTTCCATCCTTTAAAATTCGCATAGCATCCAGCGTTAATTTATTTGCCTTTATGATTTGAGCAGCTACTCCGCTGATTGCTTTTGCCTTTTGAAATTCAATTTCCATTTTATCAGCTTTCATGGTTTCATCGTTCAATCTTTCTAATTGGGCAAACAAGTGATCATTCAGATCAGTAATTTTATTTCGTGCCATATTCTTTAATTTTTCGGTTTAGTTTTAAGTGAGTTCTTTTAGTTTTAATCAATTCGGGATGATTTTCAAGCAGTTCGGTTTTCAATCCTATATCTGTTTTCCGCCCTGGTGTTTTAGCTAAATAAGTCGCAACCATCGTATCACTCAGATTTATGGGTCCAGAATTACGGTTCATGTTTTCTGCCCTAGTAATTAGTTTCCAATTATCAGGATGACTGTTTAGCTTATTATCGGTTTTGCAAACTAATATTAAACCTTCGGGAATAATTCCGTTAACTTTTTCCCATTCAAATCGGTGCTTGTGTATCCAGTTAGCTTTACTTATTCTAATTTCGATATACCCATCTTTGGAGATTCGTTCTGATCCATCAAATTTGGTGTTGTGTGGCTCATTACCTTTTTTGAACTGTGTTTGCTGAATACATTGAATTTTTTCAGGAGACATCCATTCAGTAATTTTCTTGCCTTTATTTGGAGGTGTTTGACCTTTTTTAAAACGTGAGTTTTCCTGAAATTTCTTTGCTATCTCTGGAGGAACATTTAAGCCTAACAGTTTCAATCTTTGCCTTGCTCCGCTTTCGGATCTGCCTAAATTTTTAGACATTGTTTTTGCAGGGATTTTCAAGTAATTATCCTGCAAATATTTATCTTCTATCGGTTTAAATTTTTCAACTTTCATAATAACTCAAAATCGCATCAATTATATCATCAATTTTATACTTCATTAATGACCTCCCTCTGAGGAAGTCCATTATTATCTGTTGGTGCAAGTGATTAAACATTTGATTGCAAAACTATAATTACCGGATTTTCAACTTTGGCATAATACCAATGTTTAGTTAGCCATTTGTAAAGCGATGCCTTTGGAAAGTTCATCAACCTGGCAGCTTCAGTAGGTCCCAGATTATTAGCAACAGTAAATTCAATCGCCAAAGCGATAACTTCGTTTGAATAACGATGCCCATAGCGACTAACTAAAGGTCTGCCAAAGTTACCAACTGTTTGAGGTTCAATTTCGTAATTCATATACTTTAAATCCTTTATTTTTTAATTCTTCTATTCTAAACTTCTGCAATTCTGATAACTTCCCTGTCTCTGTTTTAACCTCAATAAATTTGAATTCATTATCCTTAAATGCAATGAGGTCAGGGATGCCATTTTTATTGGTTTTGATTAATTTTATTACGTACCACCCCTGCCCCTCTAATCGCTTGATAATCTTGCTTTGTATTAATTGTTCTTTCATAGTGCGCTAATGTGAAATTTTTCTTTTTTTGAATAAGTTTATAAATATTTGACTCCATACCTCGATCAGAAAAAACCCAATACACATAATTTTCTGCACGATCTTTAGTTGTCATTCTATCGCGTGCCTGCCAATACGTTACAGCACTAAAGTCAATCTCAACCATTACCAAATAATCTGCCTTGCTTAGATTAATGCCTTCACGCCCTGATACAAATTGCAAGGCAATCCATTTGTCTGTGTTGTTGAACTCATCTAAATTTGTTGTAAGTCTATCGCCAATAACATTTTTAAGGTTCTGCAACTGTGCAACATACTTATAAAATATCGCTATTTTATCATCCTTAAATTTGTTTAAAATAAACCTTGCCTTGGTATCATCCAAAATAATAAATGTCCCATCTTCGAGCTTAACCGTTCCGCTTGTAAGTTGGTGTTCTTTCTGCATTAGTTTGACTCCTGTATCTGCTAAAATTACACCTTTTGAACCGCGTATAACAAAATCACGTTTTAATCTTTTAATAATCTCATAGGTTCTATCCTGCATCTTTACGGTCAATACTGTTTCATTTACCTTGCTGACAAATCCTGATTCCTTTTGTGTAAAACGTAAAGTAAATGGATCAATATTTTTCATAATTCGTACAGAATCCGCATCGCTATAATCGGCTACAACGGCATAACCCAGATTTCTTTGCTTAACACAAACATATTGTTTTGCCCATTGGTAAAAGTTTTTATAATTTTTGTAGGGACTATTGCTTGAAAGCTGAAGCTGATGATATATTTGTGAAAATGATTCTGGGGTGCTTGTGCCTGTCATCAGGATGCAGGGTATATTTGAAAACCGATTAACCATAATCTTTTGATTTGTTCCCGGTTTCGGGAATGCCCCATACTGATGTGCTTCGTCATAGATCACAACATCAAAATTATTATGATTGATCTTATGTATTGATTCCTTATTAATTATTTCAATATTAAAAGTGTATCCAAAATTGTCATAATCTGACTGTATAGAATTAAATGCCTTGATTTTAGTAATAAACAGAACAGACTTGGCACCATATTTCTTACAGGTTTCTAAGGCTATAAGCGTCTTTCCACATCGAACTTCAATAGAAAAGTAAACCATTCTGTTTTGGCTCAATATCGTGCAGGCTTTATCCGATAAATGCTGCTGATAATCTCGCAGCTTAAAAAGGGATTGGCTCATCGTCTACCTCCTTTCCTATGCTAAACCATTTCATCCCATTTGAGTTGCCATCATTATACTCAAAATCTGAAAACGTACAGTATTTTTGTACCCAAATATTAAATTTCTTACGAGTTAGCCACTTCTTAAAGTCCTGGTACTCATCAATAAAATTATTGAAATAGGTAACTTTATCGTGTCTTGTGTTTAATGAAACATTTTCATTATCCTTAATCCATTCATAAAATTCCATCGAAGTTTCAGCAATAAACTTGCGTAGTTTAATATTCTTAGCATCCTGTTTTATTAATCCATTGTTAAGATATAATTGTAGGCATAAAACCATATAATTGTCGAAGCGTTCAAACTCTGGCAAATCCCAATCATCAAAAAGTTGTTTATTAAACTCATCATAAGGAGTTAATTTCCTGCCATAATACTGAGATATTTCAATCTCATGCCTACGTCTATCATGACTATTACCCTCTCCCTTTATTGCATAGTTTGTGCTGATCATCATCTTGGGGCTATCCTCAACTTTTATTTTTACGGCATCCTTGTTCTTGCGCTCTAATGTCATTCCCTCCGTAACAATGCTGAATTTGCTCTCAAAGTCAAAATTCTTCTTAACATCATCAAACACTAATATTTGCGTTTCAGGATTTACAGTCTGATACGGGAATGACTTCTTATCATCAAACGTCTTGCCATCCAAAATTGAAACGCGCCTGATCTGCTTGAGTCCCTGAACTAATAACCCCTTACCTGTACCGCCTTCTGGATTTTCGCTTATAACCTCATCATTTAAGATTATAGCCTTATTATTCATTTTGTTCTTATAAGTTGATAGTAAATAGCCTATTGTACATTCAATTGGCATTGGGTTGGAGTTTGATATATTATTTACAAAATCCTTGTAATCATTCTCAATATCCTCGTTCTTTATAAAGTCTCGCTGGATGATCTGTGATTCCCATACATACCCATTCACATCTATATAATCAATAAGTTTGGCAGTTGATTTAGTGACTTCTAAAATACCGTTCTTAAAGGCAATGAATGATTTATCCTTTAAGTCTTTTAATAACATTAAATCAATGGTATTTAGCATCAACAAATAATTCTCACTGAAAAGAGTCATGTAATTTGCACAAAATCCCCAAACATTATGCTCTCCGTTTTTTAGGAGGTAATCCAAAACAAAATCCTTAATCTTTTCAATGGATGTCTCAGATACCTTGTTGCTTTCGATTTTTACCCAGGTAGGTTTTTGCGTTTCATTTGGGAAGTATTTTTTAAATCCATTGCGCTCAAGGAATAATTTATATTTGAAGGCATCAATCTTAATCTTATTACTTCCTGACTTATCCTTTTCAAAGTACCAAAAATCTTCAATATCTGTGACCTCTTTGATTTGGTTATAAATATCCTCATCAATATTATGTTTACTTATAACCTCTTTTTTACCATTTTTTAAATCGGTCTTAATCCGGTTGATCTTTGTATAGTCCTCAAAATATTTACTTTCAAATGATCTCTTTTTGTAGGCACTTTTTATGGCAGTTGTTGCTTCTAATTCTGAAAATCCTGAATGTATAACATTGTTCAAAATATATCCTATTGCATTTTGTAATGTTATTCCATACTCACAAAATGCACCTGCAAGATCAAATATGTATGTGTTACGCTCTCCTTCAATAAAATCACGCTTCCAATTCCATTCTAATATTTTCTTAATAATTATGTCCTGATCAGTTATAGGCACCATTGGTACTTTATCTTGTACCATAAAACCTTCATCCTTTATTTCAGGATTAAATATCTCTGCTTCTAAATTTACATAAATATTAGGATCATAAGACTCAAAGCATACCCGATCAACATTTGAGTTTGATATATCAAAATATTCAAAATCAAATTCCTTATGAAAAGCCTTAAATATTAAAGGGTGTGTTTCCTTTGTTAAATTGTCTGATACTCTTACAACTCCCTTTATACCATTACCAGAAGGAGAGGTAAATAACAATACAAAGTGTTTGTTTTGTTTAAGAAATTCCAAATGCCTGGTCATTATTGCATCGTCTGGATATTTATCAAAATCCACAACCATAAGACCTGAATGTTTCTTTAATGATTTAGAATTTCTTTCATTAAATATTCCTGCAAATAGAATACATGGCAGTTTATTTTTCAGTGATTTATCTCCTGACCGTATCTTATCAAGAATATCCTTAGATGCTCCCCTTCTAATCCTTTCAATAACTTTATTCAATGGGACGTGAAAAGGAACGTCCTGAGATTTGAATAAATCTTTAAATACTGATATTTCCATGATTAAGCAATTAGGTTTCACCGTAGCGGCGGCTACTCCCTAATGCTTTAAGTTCTTTGATGGTATCCGCCAATACTGAGTACTAAATTAATAAATTAATAAATAAAAACAATATTACACCACGTTTTTTTAGTGTTTTAAAAATGTGTTGCGGAAATCATTGTTTAAACTATATTAAAGGCACTCCGCAACACATTTTAACGTTTTTTTAAGTAATTCAGGGGGGGGGGGGGTAAATTTTTAAAATTTT
>Ga0247723_1000348_pt1 | contig 31758 bp, 49 predicted proteins | sample MSEWelMarce5H_FC_FD_189079 | JGI IMG/M metagenome (GOLD analysis project Ga0247723, IMG submission 189079) | Subsurface sediment microbial communities from gas well in West Virginia, United States - MSEEL Well Study Marcellus 5H_FC | ecosystem: Environmental > Terrestrial > Deep subsurface >... | reverse complement strand
GGTACATGGATTCATATTTTGAGTTGAAATATAACCCCATGACTCGCGAGTTTAGAAGTCGTGTTGGTGATACGTTTGGGGATTTGATAAATGGTCGTTTTTATTATGGGAGTTATTCAACGGAGCTTTTTTTGAATACGATGTTTGGTGACATTACCAATGATTTATTGGATGATTATTTAAGGAAGAGATTTCCTGATGTAGATATTAGAGGTGTTGAATAGAACCCCTTCTTTATGGAGGGGTTTTTTTATGTCCATTCTAAAACACGACCCCCTATTTGAAATTACCCCTTCAACGAGAAAAAAAATTTTTGGGAAAAATTATTCCATATTCGAATAACGAATAATTTTTTGTATCTTTGTACTTCAACGATAACCTCTATACGATATGATGATTTCTATTTTAGTTTCCGCACAGTACTACGAGAATTATTCTGGTTCCAATATCCCTTATTGGAAGCCTAAGGGTGGGGTGGATTTTTCATTTCCTGTTGATTCCGATTTGGTGTTGTATGCTTATAAGGATGATTTGAAAAATGCTCTTATCAAGATGGTTGAGGCACAGAGCAATGAGCATTCTCTTTATGAGTACATCTCCCATGAGGTTAAGTTCGGTAAACCCATTGTGGTGGAGGGACTTGGTGAAGAGTTGGGGAAAATGTTTGTTAATTAAAATGATTGGGGATATTCGTATACGGCCGTCCGTTCTCCCTTCGGTCGTTCTAATCCCCAACCCCTTTTTTTCTTAAAATATTTTGTTTATCATTATAAAAAAATTTGTTATGGCAGAATTTACAGATAAATGGAAGAAGTCTTTTGAGAAGAAGTATTCCAAAGCATTGTCTCAGATTAGAGACTTAGAAAAAGAGTATCAGGAAATGAAGGATTCCAATCCTGATAATTGGAACTTGAATTATTTGTATGTTAATGATTCAACTTTGGAATTCGATAATGCGTCGGGTCTATCCATTTATCATTGGGACGGATCTGATGGAACAAAGGAATATGTTGAGATTGGGGTTAATGGTTCTCCCGCATCAAGTTATTCCTTTAAGATTTATTCTTTGAAAGATTTGATTGCGTTTCGTAATTCTTTAATGGAATCAATCGATAAGTTTGGTCGAGTTCCTGAGGATGTTAAGAATGTTGTGGATGATGATTGTGAGGATGAAGAAGGATGGGAAGAGAATGAGGAAACAGAATATACAATTCAAGCATCGAGGAGTTGCGTTCAGACTTGGACTCATACGGTAATGGCAAGAAGTTCTTGTGAGGCTTATAGAAAACTTCATGAAGATATTGACGGTTCCACTCACGATGAGAATGATGACTACGACCAATATGGTGAAATCGATTGGGAGATAATTTAATTGATAACCCCATCTTTTATAGGTGGGGTTTTTTATTGTTGTTCGGATCCGCTTTCTCCCTTCGGTCGTTCTAATCCCCAACCCCTTTTTTGACTATTTATGTTAAACATATATTATGCCATTCTCTACTCCTGTCTTTAAGCAAGAAACCATTGATTACTTGGTGGATAAATTTGACCCCTCGTCTACTATATTGGATGTTGGAGCTGGTGCGGGTTATTATTCAAGATTGCTTAAGGGGATTTTTCCTAACATGGATGCGATAGAAATATTTGAACCGTATATTGGTCAGTATGGATTGAAATCAAAATACAATAATGTTTGGAATGAAAATATCTTAACCTTTGAATTTGATTATTATAATATTATTTTGATGGGTGATGTGTTGGAACATATTGAGGAGGGTGAAGGGATTGAGATAATTAAAAAGTTATATTCAAAGTGTGACGAGTTGGTTGTTGCCATTCCGTTTAATGCTCCACAAGGTGAGTGGGGAGGTAATATCTATGAAACCCATCTTCAACCCAAATTAACTCATGAGGATTTTCTTCAAAAGTATGAGGGGTTCAAACCATTGGAATATAGAAACGATTATGGGGTTTATATTAAATCATAAATTGGATAACTGATATTTATAAGATATGAAATATATTATAAGTGAAAGTAGGTTGGATAATGTTATATTCAAATATTTGGATAGTAAATTGGATGGAATTGAACTCAAGAAAGATATTAAGAATTCCATTATCTTTGTGTTTCCTGGTGAAGAGTCTGGATTGATGAGATGGATGGGAAAAAAATCTAGAGGTCAATTATTAACTTATTACGAAATTGTTGATGAAGTTGAAACCATGTTTTCAATGGATGAATCTGATGCTCTTGATCTTATCGGAAGGTATGTTGAAAGCAAATACAATTTGAAGGTAAATAAAAACAGTAAGGTTGGGGCAATGTTGGGTTTGGTGCGTTCAAAGTAGATAGTTAAACTCATAAGATATGATTGTATTTCTTATAACCATTGGATTTATTTCTTTATTTTTTATATTGATGTCCGTGAGATTGATATTTCTTAAGGGTGGTGAGTTTAAGGGAACTTGCGCTTCACAGGGGAATGTCTGTGAGGTATGTGGAAAGAAGGGTGAATGTAATAAATGATTGGGGATATTTATACAATATGAAATATATTATAACTGAAAATCAGTATAAGAAACTTGTTAAGAGTAGTGAGTCCATTACTAATGTTATTATCAAATATCTGAATAAATATATTGATGGAGGTAAACGTAAGATTACTCCAAAGTCTCGTAATTACGGAAATCTTCGTGAGGATTGGTGTGTAGGTGATAAGGAAACAATTACCGCAATTTATTTTTTTAATGATGGTAAATTTGACCGAGGTAACTTGCTGGTATCCAGAAACCTTGTTAATACTCTTTCAGAATTTTTGAGTATAAGAAAGACATATGTTTTGCATGTAATTCTTGAATGGTATGATGAGACGATGGTTCCGAAGTTTGAACAAATTGTTGGGGAGTCTGGATTATCTATTGAAAACATTAGCTCATCGGATAGAGAATACGAGTGTATCCCTGAACCTGTAAAACCTGAAGGAATTACAGATGAAGAAATGATTAACTATATTGTTAAAAACACTCTTTATACAAAGGAAGATGTTATTGAAAGAATTGAATCAGGAGAAGAATCCCTTGATGATTTATTTTTACAAATTGTACATAACCAAGACCTAAAAAGAATTACAGGATTTTAATTATTCTCCCCACCATTTAATAGGTGGGGTTTTTTATTTTATATGTGTTTGTATATTTATAGTTAATGAAAATCATAATACGAGAAGAACAATACAGATTATTAGTCGAACGTTTCCCAAAGAAGACTGAAGAAGAATTTTTGGACAATGCCAAAAAAATTCACCAAGATGAAAATGGAAATCCAAAATACGATTATTCACTTGTTGATTATAAAAATGTAACGACGAATGTTAAAATTATTTGTCCAAAACATCGAGAAAAAAGATTGAAAGAAAAAGGGGTTGAATACTTTGAAATGACTCCAGCTAAACATCTTGAAGGTCAGGGTTGTAGGTATTGTTATGCGGACAGATATACAAAATATCCCGAGGAGGACATTGAGAAAGAAGCAAAAAAATACAAAACTACGGCAGAATTCAAAAAATTGGCATTTCCTTATTTTAATGCCGCAATAAAAAAGGGTCGTGAATTTTATAATAAAATTACAAGTCATTTTGATATAGAGCCAGAATCCTTCGGTGAAAGATTTGTTGCCGAAATTTTGGTAAATAATGGATTGATTGAAGAAAGGTGTTTAGAAACAAAAAAATGTAAGAATAGGGAAGTAACTTTTAGTGATTGTACAAACAAAATTGAAGGCCGATATTGTAGACCTCTTGAGTTTGACTTTTATATCCCTGAATTGAATACTATTATAGAGTACGACGGAGATCAACATTTCAGGGAAAGTTCTAGATACAAGGGAAAAAAGTTTGAAGCAACTCAAAGGAACGATAAGCTAAAAAATAAATATTGTTTGGAAAATGGAATCAAACTAATTAGAATACATTTTAGATTTCCTGCGAACAAAATTGAAGAATCCATACTGGCATCACTTAAAAATCCACAACCAATCACGTTTTTAGGTAATTATCCAACCCAATAGGTGGGGGTTTTTTATACACCATAATATTTATAATAAACGAAAATTATAATGAAAAAAACTATAAGATTAACGGAAGACGATTTAACAAGATTGGTTATAAGAGCAATTAATGAGCAGTCAAAAGATGGGGTGACTTATTCAATACAGAAATCGCCTACAGGAAAGTTTAAGATATTTGTTACGACTCCAACAGTTAAAACTCCAACTGATGCATCTAAGGTATTCAAAGGGGGAACTACGTGGAAAGAATACAATACACAACAGGAGGCTCAAAATGCCATCAACTTACTTGTGAGACCAAGTGAGAGTCAAGGAATTAACGAACAAGAAAATCAACAAATGGTGTTGATGTCAACTAATGGAATACCTTGTATCGCAAAAAAATTCTCAAATGAAGTTTATAAAGTAATAGATAAAAATGTCACAAGCAAGTTCCAAGGTTTGGGTAGTGTTAACCCTGTAGTATCAAAAGGTAATTATGTTTCAATTGATATGTCAGGTAGATCATACCCTGACGAAAAATGGGGATCTGCAACAATTTTTTCAAACGGAAAAAATATTGGAACATTCAGTTTAGACGGAACATCTCTTGGAGAGGAAATTACATCTGTCATTGACAAAAGTTATGATGCACAAGACAACGGTAATAAATTCAAAATAGGATGGGTATTATGTAAAGGCCAGGTTTATATTTACGATATGATGAGAGATGGATCAACTCTTAAATTAGGATCTGAAAAAAATATGATTAGAGGAATTGAAGAAGACATGGATGTATCTTCGGATTCAGAATATTATCAAGAAAGAAAAAGAGAGGTGTCAATTCCTTTCGATGATTTGTCAATGTTGTCAAGTCTTGCTTCAAGATTTTGTGAAAACAAGGAAAACTTCCCTGACTGTAGACAAGTAAGAAGAATTATTAGTAGACATAGTTTATTTATGTAATTAAATATTAAGACCCCTCCCGACAGAGGGGTTTTTTATTTTATAGAACACGACCCCCTATTTTAATTTACCCCTTAAACTAAAAAAAATTTTTTTGGGAAAATTTTGTAAAATATATTATCTTTATAAAAAAAAGAAAAAGAATGAAAACATATCAATTTAATGGGGTTAGGGTTTATACGGAGTTTCTTACTGTTGAGTTGGAGTGTGAGAGTTTGGAGGAAGCTCAATCGATAATTGATGGGGGGGATTTTGAGCATGGAATTGTGAGACGTTCGAGTCATGAGGATATTGATTTGGAATATGTTGGTATTGAGAATTACATGTCTTTGGATGATCCGAGATTGATTGATGAGATAATGGGTGACGTGTAATATTTATTAAGTAATGAGAGAGCTAATTGACAAGTATCGCAAAATATTGAATGAGACGGATTATGTTTCATTAAGAAGAAGATTGAACCCTGAGATGTTTCAAGAAATCATTGAGACCAATATTTCATCCAATCAAATTTCTGAATCTTCATTAAGTAGAATAAACAAATATATTAAGAATAATCAATGTGCCGTAATTAGCGCATTTAGGAAGTCCTTGACCAATTGTTTATTTGACGAGAGTGATGATAGGAAAATAAACATATTTGATAACAAGGGTCGGAATAAAAAAATGTATTCTGCGTTATTGGCGTTGGGTTACGATGTAACCAAAGTTAAAGGCACCTATATTGAAAATTATATGCAAGAAAATGCTATTGAGGTTAAGGAAGATTCATATTTTGTTGTTAATTCAACTGACGACCCAAAATTCATTCAAAACATTATAAAATTGGGTGAATTATTTTGTCAGGATAGCGTATTCATTTTTGATTTTGGAGACAATTATTTATTTGGTACAAATAACTCCGAGTTTCCTGGTTTGGCAAATAAAATTAACATGGGCAAGTTTCGTCCCGGAACTGAAGGTGAATTTATGACCAAAGTATCTGGTCGTCCGTTTACGGTTGAAAATTATAAAAACTTGCAGATAAATTCCAAACGGTTGGTAAAGGAGTGGTCAAAACCAATTATTGACCTGTTGTAATAAATTTCCCCATCTTTATAGTTGGGGATTTTTTTTTAATATCGATTTTATTATCTTTATGGTATGGTATCTGATAGACTCAAAAAGATAATATTTAGAAAGTTGTATGACGACTTATCTCATGTGGAGATAATTTCATTTAGGAATTCCATATGGTTCATTGATAGGGGGGAGAAGTATTGGTACTTTGAACTTCAAAAAGACGGCACATTATGGTGGAGGTATCAGTTTTTCTCCGATTTCTTTATATTGTTTTCCTTGGAACGAGATGATTATCAATCCATTCTTGCTCAATGGGTGGAAGAGGTATTGAATTCAAGGGTTCATACAACTGCGCGTGCTCGATGCGGAAACGGTGGTCGGGCGGAAGAGGTATTGAATTCAAGGGTTCATACAACTGGATACACTCTATCTGAAGGATTTGGGAGGGTGGAAGAGGCATTGAATTCAAGGGTTGATAGAACTCCTTTCGACATGGCCGTGCAAACGGCTGAGGTGGAAGAAGTATTGAACTCAAGGGTTAATACAACAGTGGCAATGAACTTCCGGCAGGAACCTACGGTGGAAGAGGTATTGAATTCAAGGGTAAGTCAATCAAAAGAGGGTGAGTTATTTGACGAAAGTATTATCGAAGATGTATTAAATTCAAGGGTAAATTTATGATATCAGATAGATTAAAACAAATAATATTTCATAAGTTATATGATGACTTATCTCATGTGGAGATAATTCCATATGTAGATTCAATATGGTTTATCGATAGGGATAAAAAGTATTGGTATTTCGAATATGAACCCAAGATGGAATTTTTATGGTGGAGGGATAGTTTCTTTGAGGATTTTTTTATTTTATTTTCTCTTGAAGTAAATGAGTTTCAACCTGTTTTGGTAGAATGGGTTCAAGAGGTTTTGAATTCAAAGGTTATTAAAACTATTGGATGGAGCTTTATCCATGAATGCGGGGTTGAAGAGGTTTTGAATTGTGGGGACACTGCCCCCACTTTTGTAAAAGTGGGTTCAAATCGGTCTTTAACGGGTCAATTTGACCCTATAGTGGAGAATGTGTTGAATTATAAGGTGGACACAGCATCTCCCACTCTAGGTGAACGTCTATCCGTTTTGGAAGGGGTTCTGAACAATAAGGAAGAAATCGTTGAGGATATTCGTGTCCGTATTATTCGGTAGGTTAGTATTAAAGTGGTTCGCAAGTTACGCCATTACAGATGAATATCGCAATGACTTCTCCATTAGAATCAATTTGGGCAATTCTGAATGGACCTGTTGTTGTATCTGTTGATACGTTAGAATATGCTATAAACCCTGATCCACTTATTCCATAAATAAAATCACCTATGGCTAATCCTGTGTATGAATCGCTCGCACTAGTCAAGGTCGTTATATTATAGTTTGTGGTACAAAAATCTGAACAAGTCGCTCTCACCGATCCGTGAGTATAAATTGTTGGATACGGAGTTGGACTTGGAGTTGCGGTATTGGTTGGGGTAAGTGCGATTGTAGAGGTTGGAGTTGGGGTCGATGTGGTTGTAGAGGTTGGAGTTATATCTGGTGAATTATTGTATTCTTCTGTCGCTGCAGGATATGGGAAACCTCCAAAAGCAAGTCCAGCACTTTGTGTTCCAGCTCCGGCTAAATTTCGTAGTGGCTCTATCATAGCACCACCTGTTGACCATGAAGTACCGTTATATTCTTCGGTACATGATACTTCAGCATTAGGAGCATTAGAACCACCAAAGGCTAGTCCAGCATTTTGTGTTCCCGTTCCAGCTAATTGATCTCTTGCAATTATTAAAGCACCACCTGTGGACCATGCGGTACCGTTATATTCTTCTGTACATGATAGTATCGTAGAATATTGACCTCCAAAAGCAAGTCCTGCGTTTTGTGTTCCTGCCCCCGCTAAATAACTTCTTACGTGTATTAATGCTCCACCGGCGGACCATGATGAACCATTATATTCTTCGGTGTTAGAATATGCTCCAAAGGCCAGTCCGGCATCTTGTGTTCCCGCACCTGCAAAATCAGATCGTGCTATTATTAAGGCGCCACCCGCTGACCAAGATGAACCATTATATTCTTCAGTACATTGTACTCTCTCAAACGAAGAATCAAATCCACCAAATGCAAGTCCAGCATTTTGTGTTCCTACTCCTGATAAGTTAGATCTTGCCGTGGATAATGATCCACCTTCGGACCATGATGTACCGTCATATTCTTCAGTACATGATAGTAGGAAGGGGGATAGAGCACTATTATATCCACCAAAAGCAAGTCCTGCATTTTGTGTTCCAGCTCCTGCTAAGAAATATCTTCCAGTTATTAGAGTCCCTCCTACGGACCAAGCTCCGCTAATTGGAGCTGTACTTGGTGTTGGAGTTGATGTCTGAGTTGGAGTTTGAGTTACTGATGGTGTTCCCGTAGGAGTTGGAGTTACACTTGGTGAATTATTGTATTCTTCGGTACATGATACCGGATTAGACCCAGCATTATATCCACCAAAAGCAAGTCCAGCAGTTTGTGTTCCTGCACCTCCTAAAATAAATCTCGCAACTATTAAAGCTCCGCCTGCTGACCATGATGAACCATTATATTCTTCAGTACACGACAGTGCAACAACACTATTACCTATTCCACCAAAAGCAAGTCCGGCGTTTTGAGTTCCTGCTCCAGCGACATAAAGTCTCGCAACTATTAAACCACCACCTGCGGACCATGAAGTACCATTATATTCTTCGGTACATGATAGTATCGCAGAATATTGACCTCCAAAAGCAAGTCCGGCGTTTTGAGTTCCTACTCCACCTAAGCTTTGACTTGCGGTTATTAAATTCCCACCTGCGGACCATGAAGACCCATTATATTCTTCTGTAGATGCTAAAGTGCCGTATAATCCTGATCCACCAAAAGCAAGTGCGGCATCTTGAATTCCTGCACCCGCTAAACAACAGCTAGCATTTATTAAAGATCCTCCTGCGGACCATGATGAACCATCGTATTCTTCTGTACAATTTGCATAGAACAACTCACTAACATTACCACCAAAGGCAAGTCCAGCATTTTGTGTTCCAGCACCCCCCATAACATATCTTCCGTTTGATAAAGTTCCACCTACGGACCATGTTGAACCATTGTATTCTTCAGTACAGTAATTAAATCTACCACCAAAAGCGAGTGCGGCATTTTGTTCTCCTACTCCTGATAAACCTACTCTAGCTGTAATCATAGAATTACTTGAGGTCCAAGCACCAATGGCAGGTGTACCAGCATAACTTGTCCAGTACCCATTAGCATTTAACCAAGTTACGGCCTCTAATGAAGAACCAAAATTTTGTCCAGTAATTCTATTTGCTAAGGTAATAAATTGTGAATCAGATAAAGTTTGGGTTCTCCAAAATGTTACGTCTCCATATATTCCATCGGGACCTAAACGACCTCCTGTTGGTAAACTGGTTCCAATACAATACCCTAAATCTTCATCAGGTCCTTCCCACCATTTAAGGCCACTTGGACTCTCTCCATATGGCTGATCTGGAAAACCTACAGAAAGTGTTCCGTATTGTTCGGAAACACCTGACGTGATTAAAGTTGGATTGTATGCAAAAGGTCTTGATGTTGCCATATTTTTAATTAAAAAAAAATGTTTATTGATAAATAGTTTATAATCAAAAAAAACCTCCCTCTTATTCGGTGGGACTTTTTTTATTCGTATATTTATTGTTATGAAATATTCTATTACTGAGAATCGATTGAATAGGGTCTTTGAGTCCTTTATGGACTTCCAATTTGATTTGACATATAATTACGACTTTGATGAGTTTACAACAAAGGACGGAGATATATTTGGGTATCTTGTCGATTCTGAATTTTTTTATGGGTTTTTTTCAGGTGAAAACACACTTCATTCTATGTTTGGTGACGCAACGGATGAGTTGTTGTTGAATTATTTAAGAGATAGATTTCCTGATTTTGAGATTGAAGGTATTGGTCATGATCCATATCAATCAAATTAATTTTTTTTATATTTATTGATATGTTAAGTAATCAAGAATTAACGGCATTAAATAGGATTACAAATTCTTCTTTGTTAAAGTATATCTATCCCATGGTGGATAGTGTGGACATTAGTTATATTGGTGAGGGAACTATACGTGGAACGCTGGTTTATAAATACAAAGTTGCTGTGTATCTAAATGATGATTCGATTACTACAGAAAATATGTATGATAAAAAATTCGATCCATTTTATCTTCTTTTTCATTATATCAGTGGAGAATTTTTATATTATTTGGGAATACCCCAAGGTAATAACCAATTTTATATTGAGGTCTACTCTCCAGATGAATCCCTTCTTCTGAGTGATTATTAATGTTTGTATATTTATTGATATGAAAAAAGTTTTAAGATTAACGGAGTCAGAATTGTTTGGTTTGGTAAGAAAGGTTATCAAAGAAGCAAAGAGTTTTAAGAATCAAGATAGAGTTGATGCCATATTGGATAAAATTGCTTCTGATGGATATGAATCATTAACTGATATTGAAAAGGAAATATTGGCAAACCCTGATGCTGAAGTTTCGGAGAATCCTATTGCTCAAGATTGTTTGAGGTCTTATATTGAATTCATGTTTGAATCTTCTGATGTTCAGACAGATGAAAAGGGGAACTATGTCGACCACGAGGGTGGAGATCTTTATGTATGGAACGACAATGAAACTCCCGAACTTACTGAAGAATGTTTTGGAAGGTTTTATGAATATTTGGAGGAACTTGTTACTTCTGGAGCTTTTCAGGAATGTGAGGAACTTACAATGGATGACGTTGACCCTTATGTGTATCAATATTTTGTCGACCAAATTAACAGAGATAAAGGGTTCAGAGACGACCTCGATTTAGTATAATAATTCAACCCCTACCTTTATTCGGTGGGGTTTTTTATTTTTCTGAGTATTTATCTGAATAACTCTTGATAAGATGAGACCAATCAAAAATACAATTAAAAGATTATTGGATAGACATATTCTAAATCGAATTAATAAAATAGATTCTTTTAGAGAAGTTCCAAAGTTCTTTAGACAAAGAGGCTTTACAGAACAGATGTTCAATCGATATAGTGAGATGGGACAATTTTTTTCAATTAAATCCACAGGTGAATTATATTTGGTTTTATTAAAAGATAATGGAACGTTAGTTGCCATGAATTCTATGATGCAAGAGGTTGACCCATCTGAGATTGAGTATGATTTGAATCTAAATTTCGTGGATATTGGGTTGAAAGATCTTTTGGTTGATTATATTGAAAATGAAAGGTCTGACATGGAAGATTTTAGAGGCATGACCGAATCTCTTATATCCCGTTTGGTTAAAAGAATCATTAAAGAAGATGATCAACAAAGATTTGCGTATGGTAGTGATGAAATTAGAAAATTGGATAGTCAATTAGGACCAGATGAATATGTGCAGTTATCAGATTATAGTGACCAACTTAGAGGTGATATAGTTAAGAAAAAAGATTATGTTATTCACATGCTCAGAGACGCGATTAAAGATGAAGATTGGGGTAAAGTTGGAGATACTATTTTATTCATAAAACACAAAATGTAATTCACATCAAACCCTCCACAACGGAGGGTTTTTTGTTATAATTCCATTTGTTTTATTCGTATATTTATTGATATGAAGTACATTATCACTGAAAGCAGATTAGAAAAAGTTGTATTCAAATATTTGGATGAAAAGTTGAAAGGAACCGATATTAAGAAAGGGAAATTTTCGGATTTTGTTTTTGCCGTTCCTGGTAAAGATGTTGGGTTACTTGCGATAAATAAGTATCATAAAAAAGGTGATAATTATTTACACATTTACTTACCATTCTTTGAGGATATACAAACTATGTTTGATATGAATGAGGGTGATGTTCTTGAGGCAATTGGGAGATATGTTGAAAGTAGATACAACATGAAAGTGAATTATGCTCCAATACTTAAAAGACATATGTATAGTAGTGTGGTTGATAATGATAGATTCGACAGATCTTATTTAATACTTGATAAAGAATAATATGAAATACATCATCACGGAAAGCAGATTAGAAAGTCTTGTATTCAAATACTTGGATACTAAACTGAAGGGTATTAAGAAAAAGAAAGGTAGGTATCTTGATACTGTCTTTGTGTTTCCTGGTGAAGAACACGGGATAATATCACATAACTTTACTAATGATTTATACATTTTCAAGGATTTAGTTGAGGATGTTATGACTATGTTTTCGGTAGACGTAGATACTGCTCGTGACTTTTTTGGAAAGTATTTTGAAAGCAAATATAATTTAAGAGTGGACCGTACTCCTGTTATTCCTTATAGCAATTGGGCTGAGTTCAAAATAAAAAAACGTTAATATGAAATACATCATAACGGAAAGTAGATTAGAAAGCTTGGTATTCAAATACTTGGATAGTAAATTTGATGGTATTGAACCCATGAAGGGAAAATATTCAGATATTGTTTTCGGTTTTCCTGGTGAAACTATGGGAGTAATGGGTATTGAGGAACCCTATGGGTTGTTTATTGATAGTGAATTATTTATGGAAATCAAACTTATGTTTTCATTAGATAGTGGTAGTACCCTTGATTTAATTAAGAAGTATGTTGAAAGTAGATATAATTTGGAGATTGACTCCGTTTTGTTTGGAGATGACCAACGAGTGATTAAGTAATAAGATATGAAATATCCATCATTAGAAAAGTTTATGTCCGCTATGGGTATTACCTACGAAATCGAACCAGATAGCATCGGGGAGGCGGGTGGAGGATATCAAGAGCTATGTATACATATTACTGTATTTTATAGAGGCGATATTGAACTCGATCAATACCGTTGTTATAAACACAAACCAAATGTTGATGTAAGGTATACTATGGGTCATACCGTGAAAGGAGTAAGGGAGGGAATATTAGCGGTGTTAGGGGACAACTTCAAAGTGGAGAATTATTTCGAATACCTTGCTAAAATGAAAGCAATTGAATATTTCGAAAAAGAGTAATACCCCCTCCCCACAAAGGAGGGTTTTTTATTTTTATAGGTATTTATATATTATGAACAAAATTTTATTAGAAGAGATAAAAAGAATCCACGAAATAACTTATGGAAAAAAAGTTATTGAGGAACAAGATTTTTTGGATAACCTATTGAAAGGAATTTTTCCTAAAATTGATGATCCAAAAAAGAGTGATTTAGTATCTTCTAATGTAGATGATTTTTTTAATACTTTGGAATCCGCGTCCGAGAAAGGAGGACTTTCTCAACAACAAAAAGGGTCGAGAACATTTCAGAAAGAAGTTGAGTCAATGCAGATTGGATTAAAACTTCTTGGATATGATTTACCGAAATATGGTGTTGATGGTTTATTTGGCCCTGAAACTGCGGAGGCGGTTACTAAATTTATAAAAGATAATCTTGGGGATAGTAAACAAGTAAATGAAGACGTTAAACTTGTTTCACAAGGTGGTGGACTAATTGGTAAACCTGGCCAAGGTACTCATAGTGCTAGTGGTTGGGCAAATAATAACGCATGGGACGTAAAGGCTCCTGTGGGTGCCGAAGTATATTCAATAACAAACGGGGTTGTTGATAGTATAAAAAAGGGTACTGGTTCTAATGTTGTAAAGAGTGGAGTTAAGAAAATTTACGGGGACCAAGTAGTAATAAAAAGTAATGACGGGAATCCAGATGTTTTTTATACGCATATTGACTCAAACTTAAGTGATGGTGATAAAGTTAATATAGGTGATGTTATAGGTACTATCATGCAAGGTGGTGGAATTACACCACACGTACATATTGGTTTATCATCAGGCAATTTAAGTGATTTGGCAACCGGTATGTCAGATGCCACTGGTAGTACAACCGATGGTGGAGGTTCAGGGTCAAATATGGTTAAAGCCACGCCTGAGATGTTAGACAAAATGATTGAGTTGTTAAAACAACGGGGAGTTGATTCGGAAGATTTGACTGAACTTATTGATAAAAGAGCTCTCAGTGGAGCCGTTACGGTTTCTCTTGCAGGTGATTGGTTAAATATCTCAAAAGATTTAATCAAAAAGTGGGAAAGTTTTTCTGATAAAGCTTCTTGGGATGAGAATAAATACAGAGGAGGTTACGGGTCATCCAAAAAATTGGAGAATGGACGTTTGGTAGATGTTACCAAAGATACCACTTGGACAAAAGAAGAAGCCGAAAAAACATTGGAACATGAATTAAAAAACTTTTATGCTCCAACAATTGCTAACCAACTTGGAATGGACAATTGGAATAAGTTAAACGACAAACAAAAGGCTTCTTTGGTAAGTTTGGGATATAATGCTGGTCCATACTTTATAACTGCAAGAGAATATGGTAAAAACATTAAGGACGCAATCAAAAATGATGATATGGAGTTGGCAGCGGCATATATTCAAGGAGGGCCAACAACAGGTGCTGTGAGTGGAAAAACTTATGGAGGATTACAGAGAAGACGAAATGAAGAATCTCAAATCTTCTTGGCGTAATTTTTACCATAAACTTATAAAAAAATATGAACCCTCCCCATAAAGGAGGGTTTTTTGTTTGAAATTAAAATATAATTTATTATTTTTACAAAAAAAAGATATGGGAATTACTATTGATAAGGAAAATTTTATGGTCGTGAAAACTTCCTATGGCCATTATACTGATAATCAGGGATTTATATACCCTTTTTCTGTGGAGGTTAATGAAACTGGTGGAGTACAGAAAACTATTGAAATTTCTTGGGATGATGAATATCCAGGAAACATTTATGATGTGGAAGTAGATTTGCTTGAAATGTTTTAATTAAGAATTACCGATATTTATTCCTAATGAAGGTAATAATAACTGAATCCAGACTTCTCGACATTGCGGGGAAATGGTTGACACAATCATATGATAATTTAACTATGGCTAACACAGATTATTATGAGGATGATTTTTTCCTGAAGGATGGTGAAATTGTGTTTTCGGTAGATAAGTATGGAGAGGCCGTTACGGTTTATTTTGAAATTAGGGATTTGTTACTAAATATGTTTGGACTTGAATATGGCCAAATGAGAAAAGTTGTTGTCGATTGGTTATCGAAATATTATGATACCCATCCTGAAAGAGTTTATTTTGGATCCTTTGAACACATTGATTTAGATGAAGTATAAAATTAATCAATCAAGATTATACACCTTAGCCTCACAATTTATCATATCTCATTTGGGAGATATTAATATCGATGGAGATATTGGAGAGTTGGGAATTTTCAAAAAAAATGGAGTGGAAATGGCTTTATTAATATATCTTCAACAAACTAATTCTTATTTGTTGAGAATAGATGATGACCTTTATGATAAAACTATGAATCTGTTTTTATTAGATTTTGACGAAATGGGAGAAATATTAACCAAACTAATTTACGATTTGACAGGTGCTGATGTTGAAATAATAGAAACTTTTGATAGATAAAATTTATAAAAATGAAACATATATTAAACAATTTGACCGACGAAGAAAAAAACGCTATCAGAGGTCAGCACACAGGAGGAATGAAAGTTTCCACAGATAATTTCACAAAATTAGTTAATTCAAAGTTGGGAGAAGTGAAACCGATTGTAAAAGAACAATACGAAGGAACTACTTTATCCAAAGCAATTAACGAATGTTTTGAAACACATTTTGAGGGACCTAATATGGAATTACCCATGAGTTGTGAAGAAATGGCTAAAGAAATTATGGAAAACAAAAAACTTCCTGATGATATTAAAAAATTTACGTCATGTTCCTCTGACTTATCCAAAATGATAGGGAAAGATGTTTTTTCTACTATGGGAAAATTGAAAGATGTCGGTGAATGTGTTTTGAAAAAAGCAGGTTCACCAGTTAAAGTATAATAAAAAACCATCCAAATCGGAGGGTTTTTTGTATTTAAGTATATGGTGACTATTACAGAACGAGCAATCCAACAAATTGTTGGACTAATGGAAAAAGAAGGTATTACTCCTGAAACTCATAACCTAAGAGTTGGTGTTGTGGGTGGGGGTTGCAGTGGATTATCCTATCAGATGAAATTTGATGATAATATAGATTCAAGTGATACGGTTGTGGACTTAGAATCTATTAAGGTTATTATCAATAAACTTTCACTTTTATACTTGGCTGGAACCGAGTTGGATTACCAAGATGGACTTAATGGTAAAGGATTTGAGTGGAACAATCCAAATTCGACAAGAACTTGCGGATGCGGAGAAAGCTTTAGCGTGTAATAGTGGAAAATTTCTCTACATTATCGAACATCACTATCTGTTTGGCAAATTCTTGTCCAACTAAATTCTTAACATCACAATCTGACCCAACAATAAACTTATCGGGTTTATATCTTTCAAGAAGTTCCATTAACATTTCATCTGATTCATAAATAATTACGGTGTCAACACCTTTGATTTGTTTCAGATTAAATTGCCTTTCATTCTCAGAATGAAAAGGTTCTCCTTTAATTTTTCTTATTCTTTCATCGGAGTCGATTCCAATTATAACTTGACCTCCGAATGATGTTGCGTGTTGTAATAATCTAAAATGCCCGTGATGTAAAACATCAAACTTTCCATTTAACCAAATTTTCATTATATGTCTCCTTTCCGTGAATTATAACTCCTTAACCAAAAATATAACAAAAAAAAATTAAACCTCCATAATAAACCTATTCCCTGATCGATGAATTATGATGACTTATAACATCTTCTACACGGGGATAATCAGGATCCGAGTCAGGGCTTACATTGTCAATCATATTTTTTATTAACTCCTGAACCATTGCTTCTTGAACAAAATCGTGAGAAAATCCCTTAGTATTCAATATCTCTTCCACTTGGTTTTCTTGTCTCCATTTCTGTCGATGTGTTGAAACAGGTTTTGTCGATGAAACAACCTCATCGTTCAATGATTCTTCTACCATACGAACAAAACGATTAGCGTCATGATCAGTTGAGACAATTCCGTCATGCAGAGCCTCCTCAACCTGTCTTGAAAATTCGAAGTCGGATTGGTTCACTGAAACAATTTCACCATCCAAAACCTCTATCCCCTCGGAACGGCATGGAATCATTCGATATGGGGTCGATTCTACCTCACCATTCAATACCTCTTCCACCCGTCGCTTGCTTGCTGCACCGCACCTTGAAGTTGAAACAACCTCGTCATTCAATACCTCTTCCATCCCAACAGTGGTCGAGTAATCACCTCTTTTGGTTGAAGTAACCTTAGCATTCAATACCTCTTCCACCCACTCCGAGATTATCGGAGCAAACTCATTTTGTTCCATACCGAACAATATGAAAAAATTTTCAAAAAAATCCAATCTCCACCATAGTGTTTTAGTTTTTTTGTAAAGTTCAAGGTACCAATATTTTGATTTGGCATCGATGAACCAAATAGAACCATTATAGTCGATTATACTCACCGAAGACAAATCTTCGGAAAGTTTATTCTTGATAATCTGTTTCAGTCTGGAATTCATGATTTTAATCAATATGTGTGATTCTGGTTTAACAATATAAAAATAATATTTATATTTACTAAATCCAAGCTAATCAAATAGAATATGTCAGGAAATTATGGGTTTTCAATCAGTTTAGAATTTGTGCCAACCAAGTCAACAAACTTGGCGAAATATATTCTAGGTGAATTGGGAGACGAAAGTAACGGGTCAATTATTCTGAAACAAACTTTACTAATCGAAGAATTGATGGACGGGCAAATCATTTTTTTTGGTACCAACGAGGATAATTGGGGAGACCAATATGACCAAGAAGTCATTAATAAATTAACGATGTTGTGCGAAAAATATGATGGACATTTCGTTGGCAGGTTCGAGTGGCATTTCTACGAAGAAAACCTCACCAAACTACATACCTTTCATGACAACGGAAGAATTTCAACCGAATTTCTACAATAAAACAATCCTCTTCAGTAATGGAGGGGATTTTGTTTTTATCGGGTATTTATAGATATGGAAATAATTTCAGAACAATGGACATTAGATAAAGTCCTCGATTATATTAAACAATTCAAAACAACAAGAGATTTTAACCAAGACAAAAAAGCCCGAGCAATTAAAATTTGGGTCTCAAGGTACAAAGGACCTAATGGTGAAAAAATATATATTAAAGATTTATTATCAGGGTTAGACAAAACAGGGTCTAAAAGAAGGGACGATGATGTCGTCACTAAAGAACTCGAACAACAGTTTCCTCAATGGAATTTTAATAATATAAAATATAGATTTCCTGAAAAAACAAATGGTAAAAAACTCGGTAGATACTTGGATGGATTGTATTGTCCAATCAAAAAAGAGGGTATCCCACACGGAGTTTCTGATAACATAAATGTCAGGGACTTAAAAAAAAGAGGGAATGGGTGTAGAGAATGTGGAAAACAGAGGATTGTAGACGCAATAAAGTTGGATTTTTCGCAATGGATTGAAGATTTTCCTAAAGACAAGGATTACATTTTTGATATTAATAATTTTTATTATCGAACCGAAGGGTTAAAAAACAAAACCGCTTTCGTGACAGATGTAATATGTACCAAACACAATCCACCAGTAGTTTTCGCTAAAAATGGTGTAAACATTCATAATTTACGAATGGGAAAAACAGGTTGTCCCGTATGTGGTAAAAGTGAATCCAAAGGTGAAAAAAAAGTAAGAGAGGAATTGGAACGTTTAGGATATGACGTAAGTAAACAGAAAACATTTCCTGGGTGTTTTGGTTTCGGGGGAACAAGATATTGTGATTTATTAAAGTTTGACGCTTACATTATTGAAAAAGATGGAACTGAAGTTTGTATTGAATATGATGGAATACAACATTATGAACCTCAACCAAATTGGGGTGGAGAAGAAGGCCTAAAATCAACTCAAGAAAGAGATAAATTGAAAACTGAATATTGTGAAAAAAACAATATCAAATTAATTAGAATACCCTATTGGGAATTCGGTAATGTCGGTAAAATTTTGGAAGATGAATTAGGTAACAGTTCAAATGATATTATGAAACCAAACTTAAAAAAAGAATATATTGTCACCGAATCACAACTCAAGGCAATTGTTGAGAGCAAATCCGTCTTTATTGAAAAGTTGAGGAGAAGGTTTAATGTGGAGTCCATGCGGGATTATATATATCACGCTGAAACAGAGTTTTCAGACCCATGTAGTAAATTTGAAAATGAGTTCGAATTTACGGATGCTATCATAGGTGCGGCAGTCACAGAATTTTTATTTCAAGAAGAATTGGAGGACTATTTCCATTCAGGTGATTGGTCCGTTATTGAAACTGAACATTTGATGATTACGATGTGTAAAGATTGGTTCGGAGATGGTTTGATGGGGTATTACCAAACAACATGTCAAGATGAATACGATGATGAGGATTTTGATGTAATGAGTGAGGAGTATGAGATTGCTCCAGACAAAATTATCGTAAAGTTGTTCCGATTATTTAATGAATATAAGAAATCCTCCAAAACCAAAAAAGAATTACTCAACACTATTATGGAATTTCTCCCTATGTTCGGTATTTCTAAGGTTTATGCCACTTATATGTTGGAACTTTATCTTCTTAACTATAGAGAAGATGGCGATTATTCTGGTCTGAATAAAAATAATTTTATTGACCCAAGAAACAAAAGTGGTAAAAAAACTGCCAACTACCAAGCGGGTGATTATACAAAAGCACAACTTCCATTCGAAGGGTCAAACCTACGAGGATACTGGACAAAAGATAGGAACGGAGTTAAATATTATGTTGTGAAATCCTATGGATGGTACCCTGTTTACATTTACAAAGAGGGGAAATGGTATGAAAATTTTGACAGATATAGCAATAGTACAAGCAAACAAATGCTCAGATCCCGACCGTACACATACAATAGTGATATAGACACCAATGTTTATTTAATGTCAAAAAAGGAAATGGAGATGTTGGAAAGTGGATTTTCTCATGAGGATGTGATGAAGAAAAAGAAAGAATCGTTTAGTGATGTTTCACCTTCTCCACGAATTACAACAGCAAAATCTGAAACTTGGAGAGGAGATATTCCAAGCCTAAACATCAAGTTCAAAATTTCTTCTATTGAAGATTTGGGCGACAAGAATGCCGTGAACGTGGATATCTATGACGTATTGAAAACATATTTGGGGAAATCAATCTCCACCCCCGAGAATTACCTTAAAGGAGAATTAGGAAATGTAACACCAGAGAAAGTTGAAAAAGAAGTCGAAAGAAAATTACGACAAAACTTCAGACAATATCTCGGCCCTATCTTGGGTAATCAGGACGAAGAATTGGTTACATTTAGATTTAACCATTTGAAGAAGTAAATTACTATAACCACAAAGTATTTATATTAAATAAAAAATATGATGAATAATAAAGTTAATATATTCGAAGAATTAAATAAGATGAAAAATCTTATTTATGCCAAATCTGGAGTTGTTATTTCTGAACAAGACGCTACGGATACTGATGTCAATACTATCAACAGTGAAATAAAGAGTGTTAACACTGACGAACAAAAAATAGTCGATGTTTTGAAAAAATATGCGACAGACAAAAATACTTTTCAAAATTTCCTTAACCAATATAGAAGTAAGTATGGGGTTGATTTACAAGATCAGATGAAGAATAGTTTCAGTGGAACTGACCAAGCAGAGATTAATGACCTGAATTCAGTTTTATCAAAAATAGGTTTACGGATTAACGTAGGTAATAATGTGGTAAAATTCGAAGATTTGGCACAACTGAGACAGAAAAATATCGCTTCCAATTACTGTAGTGTAAAAGGTGATAAAATAGAAAATCCAAAATTAACATTCAACGGTAGAAGGTGGGTGGATTTTGTCTCGGTTAATAAAGTTACGGAAGCAGAAATTGCCGCCGCGAAGGCGACTTGTCCAACTGTGATAGTTCCGCCAGCAGCGGGAGCCGCTGCGGGAGCTGCCGCGGGAGCGGCCGATGGTACTAATAAACAAGCACCGGCAGCAGGTCCTACACCAACACAAAGATTTGCCACAACAGCAACATCTTTAGGAATACAAAATCCAAAGATGGACGTGGCAACTCTTCAAACAATATTGAACACTTTGAATCAAGGAGGTTCAGGACTAACCGAATCCAAAAATTCAGTTAACGAAGAATTGAATAAAATGAAATATATCTTGGGTTATCAAAGAGGTAGAGTAATTTCTGAACAACAAGGTGTCGTTTTACCAACAAATGATCCATTAAGTGGATTACCAATACAAAGTAGAACTATAAACTTGAATCAAACCACGACTGATACAAATACTCAAGCACAACCAGCGGCAACTCAACAAGCTGCGACTCAACAAGCCGCAACTCAACCCGCAGCTACACCTAAAGATTTGATTAGACAAATTCAAACTGTTTTGAAAACAAAATATAATGCTAATTTAGGTAAATTTGGGGCAAAAGGAGATGGTATTGATGAGAAGTGGGGTAATTTAACTCAAACTGCTTTGGAAAACGCACTGAAATCAATTGCAGATGTGAAACAAAGAAGAGAGACAGAAACACAACAAACAACTACACAAGATACGGCAATCCAACAAGCTGCAGAAAAGGGCAGAATGCCAGTACCTCAAACAAATAATTTACCAACACAAAAAGGAATTCAACAAAGACCAGTACCAACAGCACAATCGGTATAATAATTAACCCCATTCATTAGAGTGGGGTTTTTTTATTGAAAAAATTTATTATATTTTGGGTATGGAAAATATTAAATTTATTAAAATCGAATCCAATAAAATTGTCTTGAAATATCCTGAGGAGGTTTTGACTTTTGAACCGTTAAAAAAACCTATGTTTGAGGTTGGTACTGAATTCTTTGACATTAAGGGTATCAGATATTTTTTAACAAAAAGAAAACCGGAAGTAAAACCCTCATAATATGAGGGTTTTTTTATTTATATTCGTATTTATTGGATATTATGAAAAAATTCTTTGAAATTGTTTTATCCCTTTTTCTTATTATGGGTATTTTAGCAGGTAGTTATTTTCTTTATATGATTTATTATCTATTTTTTTCTTGGTGGATATAACTGACAACGTAAATCTAAAAAAATTCATTTCTAAACGACTTTTTGAACTATTATCGGATAAAATTTACTATCCGTATGGTAAAGATATATGGATTTTGGATTTGGATGATAGAAATTGGTATTTTCAATACAATAGTGAAGGTAAATTACACTATAATCCGAAGGTTTTTGATGATTTTTTCTATTTTTTCTGTTTGGAACAAAAACAATATCAAATTTTACTGAAAAAGTGGTTTGAAAGTAGTTTTGGATACCGAGTTAATCAAATATCACGAAGAAGTTTAGATATTTCCTTCTATATTGATGGAATTACAAGAGGAAATGTTAAAAATTGGGAGATTAACGAAAGATATGGCTTTCCGTATGGTGTTGTAAAGCAATTTTTGAACCTAAAAAGACATTTTACAGAAGAAAATATCAAATTAGAGTATTTTTTACATGAAATTAAAGTTTACTAAGTTTTTAATCAAGTGGATTGCCACAAATCTATCAATTCCATTTTGGGTTATTGGGCATGTACACCTGACAATGAACATTTACCAAGATATATATGAAATTTTGATGTCTTTTGGTATGAATATCATTGTGGCGACAGGTTTTTGGTTAGAATGGAAGGAAAAATCATCCAAAAAACCAAAAAAACCTTAATTTTCTCTGTTTTGAACCCTACTTCGTGTTGGTTGAGTTGTAACAGGCGTATTTTGACGTTGTTGAATCCTTGAAGGTGCTTCAACCCTACTTGGACTAGTGTTTTGAACCCTACTTGGTTGAGATCTTTGTTGATATACGTTATCTACCCGACTTGGAACGTTATTTTGGACTCTGCTCGGTTGAGATCTCTGTTGATAACCATTATCTACACGACTTGGAGTGTTATTTTGAACCCTTGAAGGCGCTTCTACCCTATTTTGTACCCTACTAGGTTGAGATGATCCAGGATATAAGTTATCGTCACTTCTGTATTGATTATTTCTACTCGGTCTAGCCCCGATGGATTGTCTTCTTTCGTATCTTGTAGGGTCTTTTGGATATACTATGATTGGACGATTATAATGCCAATTCCATCTATTCCATCCCCAAAACGGGTCATTCCAACCCCAAAATGGGTCGTTCCATCCCCAAGATGGGCCATTCCAACCCCAAAAACGGTGTGAATTCCACCCCATGTAAGGATTATTATCCCAACCGAACCCAAAATTTGAGGTATTACAATCGCAGTCTCTATAAACTACTCGTTGTTGAGTTGTACAAGATGCCAACAAAACTAGTGACAAAACCAAGAATAATTTTATAATTTGTCTCATATCCATACTTTTATGTATTTATAAATATAATTCAGATTATGTTAAAAATCATTATTTCCGAAAGACAATATAAAAAATTATTAGAAATAGGGTCCCATACCAATAGTGTCGCTATGGATTTGGACATCTATACACAACCGATGCAGACCGATACTGATAATGGTAATTTGGATGTTATAGATGCTAGTGAAGAAGTTATTGATAGTTTAGAAGAATTAATTTCTATGTTTAAGGGAGGGAAAAAAACTCGTCCTGAATTCAAAAACAAAATCTATCAAGGTTTGGATAATATTAAAAGTGCGTATTCTGAAATCAAATACGAAGAATAATTTACAATTATAAACCTATCAATATATTTATAAAAAAAAACTATGGGTTACTTAACTAACGACGAAAAGGCAAAACTTTATAACAACATGTTATTCAGATATGAAAAAATGTCAGAACAAATAAGACAAATCAAAGCCAAAAATTTTGAAGTATCTTTGGAAGACCAAAAACAAATCAATATCTTGGAAGGACACATGAGACAACTTTACTTAGATACTCAAAAATTATATAAATAAATTTTAGACCCCTTATTTTTAGGGGTTTTTTTATGCTTATCTTAAATTAACTAAAAATGAATGACATGGAAATTTTAGCGGAACAACCAACTAAGAAATTAACCTACAGAATGGAAGATTATGAGATGGGACGAAAGTGGGCATTGACTCAACCTCACCCTTATCTTAAAGGACAAACTTTATGGGAGCATGTTTATGATCCGAGAGAATCTGTTTATACAATCGATAATATAAACAAGTATTTGTTTAGCGAAATGTAAAACCAGTTAAGGAAGTAATTTCCTTAAGTGCGACTTCGTTGTTTTTGAATCCATCAGGGTTTGACGTATTGTTTTCAAACAAGTACGCTACCCACTTATTTTCCTTTTTGATATGAATGACCTTCCAACAATATTTTGGAACGGACACACTTCCTATTTTTTTAATTTCACCAACATTTCCCGCCCACACGTGAATTGAATCCTTAAGCTTGGATTCTTCTCTTGTGAATGTTTCCAAAGATTTCCAATCACCAGCGTTTAATCTGTGTGTTTGTGCTGCCATGTTTGAAAAGTAAAAACTTTCATCTTGAATTTGTTGTGTCTGACAAAGGTTGTCTGCTGCTGGCATCATGTGTCCTCTATCATATCCACTTCCAACATAATCTTTTGCGATGTCGGTATCTTGTGGTAATAATGGATCTGGTTTGAAATTATCTTTTCGTTTTAGTGGAGTTGGACAATTCACTTTTGCTTTGGTTACCCACCATTCAACTACCACAGGATATTTTTTTGAAATACTAAATATAGATGTATAATTTGTATGTTTTAGGACAACTTCATTTTTATTTTGAGATGAGCTTACGAATAACAGGGATAGTAAAACAATTGCGACTGAATATAAAAATCTTTTCATAGGTTTTTTAAGAATAAATAGATTGTCAATTTGTAATGATTGATATATTTATCGGTATGAGCAAAAGATTTGTACTTACGGAAGAAGAAAAAGATTCAATCAAGAAATTATATATGATTGAACAATCAGAAGAAAAAGAGGATAGAAAATTCTGCCACGGTGGAAATGTAAAAACTCTTGAAGACATTGTTGGGTCTGATGAACTTGAAGATTATATTGAGGGAGTTCAACTTAGAAAGAACGGTGTTGGTGGTCTTACTGATAGAATTGAATTATTGAAGACCTTGAGAATCCACCCAAATGTTTCTGATGGTGGCGAACACATAGCGTACAACATTATGAATCACTTGAAAGAATTTAAGCCTTACAACTATTTTGATGAGACCAAAAAGGAATGTAATAAGGCGATGGATAAAATTATTGAGTTGTACAAAGAAAATGAACATGGGGAAGAGCTTGTCAAAGACATAGAAAAGGTTTATGCTTTGTCAAACGTATCACAAAGAGCAAAAGAATTTTTGAAACACAGTTTGGCAATGATTAAAGGACAATAATATGGAAAAAAATAGATTAGTGAGATTTCCCGGAAAGGGATATGTTGGTGGAGTTTGTCATGGTATAGGTGAATATACCGGAACCAATCCAATATTATGGAGATTAATAATGATTTTTGGTTGTTTTTGGGGAATGTACGCTATTCTGTGGATATTTCTAAAAACCTCCGATAATTTGAATTAATAAAAAAAAATAGTATATTTGACCTCGGTATATCCGAGGTTTTTTTATGTCCACACAATCCCACATCGATAAAGTTAATTTGACCCCAAATTTGATGGAATATCCCCATCATGTTGGAGCCCCCAAGATTGTGCCGACCGATTTGACACCATTCAAACAAAATGGTACCGACAAAGCCAATAAGATATTCAACCGAAGGTATGAAGAACTCATAAAAGAGGTTAAAACCCTCCAAGAATCGTTTGTTATTACTCAAGAGGTCTACGAATCATCTTATAGGTTTGAACCGATTATAGGTCATGTTTACCACCTCTATGAGGATAAGAATGGAAAGAAGTTTCTTTCCTTAATCGAACCTTCCTCTTGGAACCAAAAGTTTATTTACTCCACAGTATTAAACAGTGATATGACATGGTCGAAAGCAGAATAAAACAAATCTGTTTGGATGCATTGGAAAGGAAGTACCCCAAATTAGTTGTCAAGGATTCTGAAATTCGTAGAACTTTCAAATTTGATGAATCAGTGGAAGATTGGGCTGAGGATTCATATTCAGTTTTTTTGGTAATCGTACGAACTCAGGATTTTGGAATGAAGGATTTATATGATGTTGAACATTTTTTACAAGGTGTCTTCGGATTCGAATTTTGTATAGATCTTTACTAGAACTAGCACTAGACTAGTTTTTTTTATTTTTTTTTAATATGATATTATTATTCTATAAGAATAATAATTATTACCCTATTGAGCAAAAGATCTTTTTTCACATATTTATTATGAAAAAACCACAAAATGGAAGAACAAAGCATTTGGACAGTAGCAATAACATTAATAACAGTTTTAGGGGGGGGTTCAGCCTGGAGATTCTATGAAAAAAGAGCAATGAAACGAGATAGAGACGAAGATTTCATTCGTCATGATTGTAAAGATAGAATCGCCAAATTGGAAGCACTACTTGAAAATTCATCAAAAGAAAAGGATGAAATGAGAGCCACTATATTAAAACTTACTGAACAAGTTGCGGCTCTTACAGTTAAAGTTGAATTCCTACAATCAAAAAACCCTAACGTTTTATAAATTAATATGAAAAAAGTTATAAGATTAACAGAATCAGATTTGACAAGTTTAGTAAAACGTATTGTCAAAGAAAGAGAAATAATCTTGAATGAGCAAGCAACATTCATGACTATATTTCCAACCGTGGCGTCAATGACCGCGATAGGTGATAAAAATAATGCGGCTATCGGAAGTAATAATGGGACAAACATTATTTATTTGACCAAAAGAGATGCTAAAGGAAATGTAATTCCAAATACAAAGTTTTCGTATAAAGTTGGTGGAAGTAAGGGTCTTATAGATTTCAACATTACCTTAAGAAACGTTAGACGAGATTATGTAGGGAATTTGACAGGAGAAGCACTTCCTGATAGTAAAGTTATGGCGTCCACAATGAAAGCATTAATTCCAAAAGAGAATATAACCTCTGATGGATGGTTGAAAATTTTTGTTCCTAAAGCGAAACTTGATGCGGCATTGGTTGAATTATACAATAACAAAGGAAAGGCTGCTACAATTGAATTAGAAGATAACGGTATCGATATAACCCTTGAAAAAATAAACTAACAGTACATTATGAAAAAAATTATAAAATTAACTGAATCTGACTTGACCAAGTTGGTTAAGAGAGTTTTGAAAGAACAAGGATTCGACGGATTCAACCTTATGCCATACGCATATCAATTTAGTCAAGAAAGGGAGAGGGAAGGTTCAAAAGCAACTCCAAAAGAAAACATCAATCCCAAAAATCTTAAAGTTGGTGCTGGAGGAAAAGAGAACCCAAGTCAAGTTGCCGATGTTAATAGATTACAAACTAAATTGATTGCGTTGGGGTTACTGAAAACTAAATCAGGGAAGCCCACAGGTTACTTTGGAGACGCCACAAAAAAAGCACTTGACACTTACAATCAATCATCAGGATCTCAGACTGAATCTTTTCCAATAAAAAACAAAGAAGAAGGAAATGCTTTTAGAGCTTGGGCGAACGATAATTATCCTTTATTGTCGAAAACACTCGAATTAGATAGGTCGGGTTCTTTTAATAACGAATATATAAAGAAAGCTTGGAATACAAACATTGAATACTTTGGTAAAACTTTAGGTCAATTATATTTGACCGCCAAACTTAAAGGCCAAGTATCAGGTGCCACTGCTGGTGCTGAGGCAGGTAAAAAACCTTCAACAACTCCTGGCAAAGCTACACCAACTCCAAGTAAGACTACAGGGTCAAGTGCAGGATTTATTATAATTTTTGCATTTCCAACTTATAAACCTGCTTTAGAAAAAGGAGATATATTTTCTGATTTTTACTCTATGATGGCCAAAGCGGTAACTGGTGTTGAACCTACTAAGGCTCCACCTTTTGGACACGGTGGATGTGTGATTATTGATAGTAATGGAAATTGTACACTTTATGAATTTGGAAGATATGGTGGTGTTAAACAAGGGTATGGAAAGGTGATTAGTGTTAATTTAGGTAAGATTGCAAAAATTCAGAATGGTAGGTTAATGAACGCCGCAGAAATTGCTTCCAAAGCGAAAGCAAAAACACAGGGTCTAGGACCACAACAACCAATGGAAGCTGTAGTCCTCGATCTTCCTAACCCGAGTGCTGCCGCTAGTTACGCAAATGTTAAAGAAAGAGAGTACGACTTAACAGATATGAGTACTTCAGACGAAGACGCAAACTGTGGAACATTTGCACTTCAAGTTGGTAAGGCTGGTGGGGCTGCCGGAAAATTTGGAGTACCTCTACCTCCAGTGTGTGCTCCGGCCCCAATAGCACTGATAGCAACATTGAGACCTTTATCTTTAGAGTTTGTTAAAGCTTAATAGTTTGAATAAACTACTCTGATTAACGGACTATTATATAAGTCAACAGGAGATATGACGTATTCATTTTTATTAAATGAATTACCATATCTCTTTTTTATTGCTTCTTTTGCAACTGATGAAGTTAAATCATATTGAGAAAAGGTTTTGGTTTTTGCCAAAGTATAGTCAGCCGCAACATACACTTTATAGATTAGTTCCGAGCAATACATTTTACTATCTGACCACTGAAATTTGATGTCGTAACTCTTACCTAATTGATTTTTAGCGTAATTGTACATGGACTTCTTTTTATCTTCGGAAAGTCCTCCTTTGATACGTGTTACGGCATATTTTCCTCCAACCCCTCTACTTATCCATTCATTTAGTGGAGTTATTTTTACAGGCTGTACTGCTTCGAAAACATATGGTTTTCCATTTCTATGAAAAATTATACCGCAATGTGTAAATTTTGATTTCGTAATGATTTGTAACATCTGGCTCTGTGAGGATTTGGATGTGTGGAAAATCATGTCACCATCTTGAAAAGATTGAGATTGACAGGAAGAAAATGAGAAAATTGTTAAGATTACGATTAATAAGGTTTTCATATTTTTTTTGGTTTGATAAGATAAAAATACAACTTTTATTTGAATAAAAAAAATAGCTGATATTTTTTTATACATCAAACCTAACCATGCAACTTATTTTTTTAACTTCAGGGTAGAAGTATACTAACGCATCTTCCAATAGTACTTCTGCTAAGTTTGTGTCAATTACAGATTCGTTAATTGTGTCTCCCAAAACAACAATCAATTCAAATATAAACGCATCTCCTTTTGTATTGTGTGTCCAGTTGTGTACTTTGATTTTCGACCCCTTTCCATACATAAGTTCCACCTCTTCCTTCCGAGAATCATTCATATAGAATTCCAAAAGGCGATAGAATCTTCGTTTTTTATCTGACATGATAAAAATATATTAAAAAAATAAAAATAATCTCAGTTTATCTTCCCTGACCCTGATATTTTTTAGGTTTTTGTTCGTATTTGGAATAACCTTTTTTAGCGACTCCTGTTCTTTTTTTACCAAAAGAAATTTTACGAGATGGAGATGAACCCCCTTTTGCACCTTTTGCCATATTTTTTTTTATTATAAATATATTATAGGAAAATAATAAAAAAAGAGAACGGTAGCGAATCGTTCTCTTAAATTGTCCCATAACTGGAACGGTCCTAAACGACCCATAAAGGGCAGGCTTTTTTTAATAAATAGTTTGACTCATCAAAAAGTATTTTATATATTTGTAAAGGGTTTGGGACTTATAGGAAATGAAAGATACTCGGTCTCAAACCCAGAGAAACAATATGGTTGTGGTAGCTCAGGAACTCCTCGGAGTTTATGGTAGAGCAGTCGGGTGAACTCCGATGAGCCAGTGGTTCGAACCCACTCCCAACCACCAAATGGACAGCGGGTTGTTTGAAATGGTCTTTTCCCATATTCACCTTAACAATTTCTTCTCCGCTTTATAAATAAGAAAATGTAGAAACAAATATGGGAGGTTTGAGTGGTTGTTTCCGTAATCTATATCCTTGAAAAAGATTGAATTTAACACGTCACTATTGGATGTTTTGAGACGATAAATAAAACAAAGGAGCGTCCATCCTTGGGGTTTAGTGATCAGCCCAATCCAAAAAGACACATTTTATTTTCTCGACGGGGAAGATAGGGAGGTACGACGGTATCTCCCTTTTTTTATGCCCGTATATTTATATATAAAAACATAAATGGCATTTGCTAGACAATTCGCATACAATCCCGGATCTCCAATATCAGGTACAACTCAAGTTGGAAATTTGTCAGTTGGAACCCCTTTTTCAGGATTTACAAATTTACCACAATTTTGGAATGGACCTGATGAAGAATTAGGATATGTAATTGCAGCTCCTGTCTCGGGCAACACTCAACCAACTCCACTTTCAGGAATCAGTGCGTCAGTTGGATTTTATAGAACTGAAACATTCGATAATACTGAATTTATTAATTTAGCTGGAATCGTTTCTAATGAATATGGAGATCCACAAACATTTTTAACCGCTTCAGAAGCAAGTACTTGGTTAACGAATAATGGATTTTGGAATTCTTACGGTCCGGTTACGGGTGGTTTAGAGGTTTATTTGGACTCCGGAAATAATTCAAGTTATCCTGGATCAGGTAGTAATTGGTTTGACTTGACAGGTAACAATAACGACGCAAGTTTGATTAACAGTCCGACATATAGTTCAAATTATGGTGGAATTATACAATTCGATGACGTGTCACTTGAATATGCCACCATACCAAATATTGGAGATTTAACTAATTGGACAATTGAGGTTTGGTTTAGATTAACAACCTCATTGAATGGAAAAGTTACAGCACTTGTTTCTAACCAATTCGATTTATCTAACAAGTTAAATTATAGTATTGGTACAAACAACTCTCCAGCAAATTCCAATTTAGCCGCAGGTTTTTATGATGGAGTTTGGAGAAATACCACAGGTATTGTACCTCAGACAAATGTTTGGTACCAAGTAGTTGGAACATATGATGGGTCAGTAATTAGAGAATATGTAAATGGAGTTGCTTCGGGAGGAACAAATAATTATGTTGGAACTCCTCAAAGCGGGGGAGAAGTTAGATTGATGAGAAGATGGGACAGTGTTCTTCAACAGGGTAATTTGGTTGATGGTGATTTAGCGATTGTAAGAATGTATTCAAGATCATTATCAGATTCTGAGATTCTTATAAACTACGATTTTGATAAATCAAGATTTATTGAACCTACTCCAACTCCGACCCCAACTAATACTATTACTCCTACACCAAGTGTAACCCCAACAGAAACTAATACTCCAACACCAAGTGTAACCCCAACAGAAACTAACACTCCAACACCGAGTGTAACTACAACACAAACTAATACCCCTACACCAAGTGTAACCCCAACAGAAACTAATACTCCAACACCAAGTGTAACCCCAACAGAAACTAATACTCCAACACCAAGTGTAACCCCAACAGAAACTAACACTCCAACACCGAGTGTAACTACAACACAAACTAATACCCCTACACCAAGTGTAACCCCAA
>Ga0247723_1000346_pt1 | contig 31812 bp, 53 predicted proteins | sample MSEWelMarce5H_FC_FD_189079 | JGI IMG/M metagenome (GOLD analysis project Ga0247723, IMG submission 189079) | Subsurface sediment microbial communities from gas well in West Virginia, United States - MSEEL Well Study Marcellus 5H_FC | ecosystem: Environmental > Terrestrial > Deep subsurface >... | reverse complement strand
CATAAAAAAAGCCACTTAGCTCTACCCTCGGTGGAAACCCTACGGATTAGACCAAGGGCGAGAGTAGAATTAAGTGGCCTTACTTCATTGCTTTCCACGGCAACGACTTGATGATACATCAAAAACAATTGGTGGTGCAATTATTTTTTTTTAAGTATTCAATTGCATTTTTTAAGTTTGCAGTTGAATCTTTAAAAAAGCCTATTGCTTTGTTGCAAGCTGAACACAAAAGTCCACGAACAACGCCTGTTTCATGGCAATGATCGACTGATAATTTTGTTGTTCTTGCATCTCCAGATTCTGTGGATTTGCAAATTGCACAAGCATTGTTCTGATTTTTTAACATTTCGTTGTACTGAATCTCAGTGATACCAAATTTGTGTTTCAGGAAGTAGTGTCTTTTTGATTTCCACTCAAGTTTCCTTTTTTCAATCGGAATTCCAGCACGTTTTTTCCTCATGTACTCACGATTTCTTTCTTTGCATGGTTCGCATGGAGAAGGATGTTTTCCACAAGAGAGACAAATGCCAAGAGCCTTTCTTTTGGCTCTTAATTTTGCAAAGTAATCATTCATTTAAAAACAGGTAGTGGTACAATTTCCGCTATTATAGCAGCAGGTCGTACAAGTCACATATTTACCATTTATATAGTAGGTATGTGTTGAACAAGCCGCCCAAACTGTCAGGCTAGAAACTGCTAAGTACGCACCAATAATGGCTTTTTTCATGATTTCTCCTTTAAACAAAGTAATTGCTGAACCGACTCTCACACTTCAAAAAGTCCAAAGCACCCCTACGATGCACAAGGTCTTTCCAGTTCCCTTGGACATAGGTTTCATGCGTAGTTCCATTGGCATGGCGAGGTGAATTCTCTGATTTAGTCTCTATCAACTTCATCCGACCAGCGTTGGTCAAATGCCACATATCGCCAATCTCCACCACCAAACCATTCATTTCAAGGTTTTTCAGATGGGTAGGTGAGTGGTACGAGCCAGGCGAATAAGTCTCTGTCGTTGTGAACGAAATAGAGCTTCTAGGGCCGTTTGTCAGACGCTTGAGTGTTTGCATCTGTGGAATTGATAGTTTCATTGTTTTTCCGATTGTTGATTGACTGAGCCAAGAGTTTGCGTAACCAAACGGCTCCTCCAAGGTTTTTGAACTCGTTTTTGAGGCTTGAGGTGACTCTGACAGCAATTTGAATGCTTGAGCCTGTGATTTCTGAGGGTGGTCTTGGCATAGTGCTAGGATTATATTCTGTCATACAGTTTGACAATAAGGGAAAGTCCCTATACCATCACAATCATTCTGTCTGACAATACAGATTCCAACAACTTGAGAGGTGTAAACATGGAAATCATTGAAAAATATTACAGCTACGAACTTGAGAAAGAAGTCACTGTTGTTCTGACTTGGTACGACTATGACGTAGCCACCCATTACCTAGACTTTGAATGGGAAGTCCAAGACGAGACTGGCAAGGACGTTCAAGACGATTTGTCTGGCGAAGAACAAGACGAGTGCGAACGCATTGCTCGTAGATACGCCAAGTCACTATGACCTATGCACAAGCCTTTATCAGGATAGTGCTAATGATGGGCTTGTCCATTAGCATCTATGCCCATACTGAGCCTCGTACAGAGCCTTTAAGCCCTCAAGAGATACGAGAGAAGGGTAAGGCTAGGTCGGCAGAGAAAGCCTGTTTAAACATGAAGAAAGCCAAAAGGAAAAAGCATGAACGATTCTGCTCAAAGTTTGTGGCGTAAACGTCAGATTGAATCTAGGGTTGAAGTTGTTGAACAAGAGGTAGGCCAGTTGAAGCAGCGGGTGGAATCTCTGAACCCTTACCGAGACACAGTGCTTGATGAAGTGGCTGATGCCATCCTGAAGATGGAAGGGTTTGGCAAGGACACATTGCACAGCTTTGCTATTTACATCAGGGGATTGAAATGACTGAAGATGAAATCATTGAGATGGCGCAAGAATGCAACTTGATAGGGATGCGCCCACACCTTGATGGCATTTATTCTGAAGCACTTGTAGCCTTTGCCCAACTTGTAGCCGCCAAGAAGCAAGAGCGCATTATTGAAGTGGTTGAGCGTTTAGGTACATGGGCGCACATAACTGAAGTGGTAGCTGAAATCAGAGGTGAAGCATGAAACACAAAGCATTGGTTAGACGGCTTCAGATCAGTTGCCTTGGACTTGACCCTATTGACCCCCTGCGCTTGCTTGTTGACGATGTGGTTGAAGCCTTGCGAGAACACGCCATGCGTGAAGTGCAGAGGCTTGGGCAAGAGATTGAGCAAGAGCCTGTGGCGTATTGGAAAGAACACGCACAAGGGCTTCAACGTGACTATGACTCGTTGCTTGCTGATTTCCAAGCACAGCAAGAAGAACGCAACTTCTGCCAACGATGCGGAAAACGCACAAAAGACATTCACACTTGCACCCCACCACAGCCATATGAATGACAGCCCCTGTATAGCAGTCTGTACGACTTTGTATGACGAGGTATGCAAGGGATGTGGTCGGACATACGTTGAGGTAGCGCAGTGGAACGCTATGACAGACGAAGAAAAGCAAGACATCTGGACACGCATTGACGCAGAGGCAACAGCATGGAGATACAACATTTACAAGAACAGAGTAAAGGCATGATTCAACAAATCCGCACTTTTTATGGTCGTACACATGGGCTTCATGGAAGCAAGAAAACCACTGTCTCTCAAGGAATTGCATGGCTGTGCTTGAAATGCGGGAAAGTGTTCACTAACAAACGACTGTCTGAAATACACAACTGCATCAGGGAAATCCCTATTGCAAGATACAATAATGTCTGACAGAATACACGCATTGATAGGTTTTTTAACAGGAGTGAATGATGATTGATATTAAGCACGAGACATGGGCAGCACTGCAAGACTTCACACCAGATGATGTAGCAGATGCTATTTGCGATAGCAAAGCTATCCTTGAAGCCATCCTTTGCAATGCATGGGCAGATGTTGCCGACATGGTGAGAGCCAGAGTCGAACTCAAAGCCTTGCGTATGGCTGAAATCTCCCTAGAACTGCCAACAACACCTTGGGTTGATGACGAGGAAGAACTTAACTTGTGGCGTTACTACCGCATGGAACGACTGCAAGAACAACTCAAACGAGAACAAGGTGCAATACCTACAATCAATCCCTACAACAAGCAAGGCCAGCAATGAAAACCAAGCTCAACCTAGACCGAATAATTGAGGAACACTCAAATGAAGAATACTGTGCTTATTGCATTGAGCCACGCATGGGAGTCGTGTCTTGTTGCGGTGAAAACCACTTTGTCCTATTTTCAGATTTGGACACCGATAGTCAACATGAAATCGCAGCGGAAATTGCGAGAAAAGAAGGCTAAAAAGATGGCATACGTAGGCAAATACCAAAGTGTTGCAGTGCCATCTAAACCGATCACCGACCCAGAATTTGGGTATGTGAATGCCGCACAAACAGATGTGGCGCAAACGTGGAAGAAGTTTCAACAAACAGGAGTTAATGATGATCGACTATGCACCTCTGCTGATACGAATCGAGCAGAACACCAAGAAGTTGTCGGACAAGTGCCTTCACAAAAAATACGAAGGATACAGTAACGACATAGCCCAAATCCATGCCGACCTGACACATCTAGCAATGTGGATGGTTGCTCAAGAAACAAAAGATATTTTAGATGGCGTATATAGGAGTGAATGATGAATCAAGAACAAGTGTTAATGTTGCTCAACAAGAACGTAAATGACCACACAGAAAAGAAAGCCAACCTTACCTACCTCTCGTGGGCATGGGCATGGGCTGAAGCACTAAAGGCAGACCCAGAAGCGGTCTACAAAGTCGAGATGTTTGATGGTAAGTGCTTCATGGACATCAACGGCACAGCAATGGTGTTTGTCACAGTCACTATGTTTGGCAAACCAATGACTTGCCAGTTACCAGTGATGGACTTCCGCAACAAAGCAATCCTCAACCCTGACGCATTTGCTGTCAACACTGCCATCATGCGGTGCATGACTAAGGCTTTGTCTTTGCATGGCTTGGGCTTGTATATCTATGCTGGTGAAGACTTGCCAGAAGGTGACTCAGGTTCAGATGTAGATGTGGGCGCAATGATTGACCACTTGGCGGCTATTGATGCTGCTTCAACAATGGAAGAACTGAAGAATGCTTACACAGATGCTTATGGTGCTTGCGGTTCTGATAAGAATTGGCAGAAAAAAGTGATTGATGCCAAAGAAAAGCGTAAAGGAGCGTTGAAATGAACAACCCACCAGCATTTCCAAGTACACACCACAACGGATGGGGTGAACCAGAAAAAGGCATGACATTGCGGGACTACTTTGCGGCAAAGGCTATGCAAGGATATTGCTCAGACCCCGATTGGCGACAAGATATGACACCAACTGATACTGCATTTGCCGCTTATACACAAGCAGACGCAATGCTGAAAGCGAGGGAAGCATGACTGAAGTTGTCCAAGGAAGCGAAGCATGGCTTCAGCAAAGATGTGGCAAAGCTACTGCTTCTCGTATCTCTGACATTGTTGCCAAGACAAAGACAGGCTACAGCACCAGTAGAGCAAACTACATGGCACAGCTAGTAGTCGAACGCATGACTCAGACTGTTGCTGAATCCTACTCAAATGCTGCTATGGAATGGGGTGTTGAGAACGAGACATATGCCAGAGCCGCATACGAGGCTAAAACAGGCAATATGGTCGATCAGGTAGGTGCTATTGACCATCCAACTATTCCTATGTCTGCCGCCTCTCCTGATGGCTTGGTAGGTGACGATGGATGCTTGGAGATCAAATGCCCAAACACTGCAACCCACATTGATACTGTTTTGGGTGAAGAACCCGCTAAGAAATACTATGACCAGATGCAGTGGCAAATGCGATGTGCAGACAGAAGTTGGTGCGACTTTGTGAGTTTCGACCCACGAATGCCTAGCCATCTTCAGTTGTTCATCAAAAGAATCGAGCGCAATGACTTGTACATTGCAGAACTCGAAAAAGAGGTTATCCAGTTCCTTGCGGAAGTGGACGACAAAGTTAAAAAACTCAATGAAATTAAGGTGTAAATATGGAACAGCGTGATAACAGTGGTGTTTTGTTCAAGAACGACAAGAAGGAAACAAGCAACCACCCAGACTATAAAGGCAACGTGCGGGTGAATGGTCAGGAATACTGGCTGTCAGCATGGATTAAAGAGGGAAAGAACGGCAAGTTCATGGGTCTGGCTCTCAGCCCTAAAGAAGAACAAGGCCAAGCACCACAAGCTAAGTCTTCAAAGAAAATTGAAGATATGGATTCGGATATTCCGTTCTAAATCAGAAGGGGAAAGCGTAAGTGAGTACCCACTAACTTAACAGGAGTGAATGATGACAAAACTAGACGATATACATTTTGGTGGCAGCGTGAAGAAGTTCTTTGACTTGCCAATCTTCAATCGGGTGAGAACCTCTGACCCAATTACCAGTTATGAAGCCGCAGATTCAGCAAAAGACTTGGCTTCTAAGCACTTCTCCATGATTGTGGACACTTTAAAGGCTCATGGTGCGCTTGGAAAAGATGGGATAGCCAGACATAGCGGCTTAGACCCAAATCAGGTTGCAAGACGTTTAAACGAGTTGTCCAACATGGGATTTATTGAGTTGACAGGACGCACAGTCAAGTCAAAATCAGGACGTAATGAACGTGAATGGAAGGTAAAAGGTGCTGAGTAACGTCATCAACATCTTGCTTGTACTCGCCTTGGGAGGAGCAGTGACGCTACTAGCTGTAGTCGCCCTGCTCTTTTTCCTAGACGATTAGGCCACCAAACCATTCAAGTAGGTGGTCTTACCCGCCACCTTGGTGGCAGTCAATTCCTGTTTCTTCAAGTTATTTGGGTCGTAAGACACATGAACCCAACCACTGTCAGGAATGCCTGGGGTGTAAAACTCCAGAATCAACTGTGTGTACTCAAGGTTATCCATAATCCATTGAGCCAGATCAGCATTGGCAACACCAACAATCTCAATGTCTGCCGCCATGCCCTTGCAGTGGTCAGAAGTCTTGGAGCCACCAACGGCAGCATTGGACTCAGGACTGCGATAGGCAGAGTTAACAGAGACAGACTTGCCATAGTGTTCACGAACTGGTTGCAAAACCATCTCGCAAAGGGTTTTCAAGTTCTCCAAAGCCTCGTCATCAGGGGTATTGTCCAATCCCAATCTGGTGGCAGTATCTGATTTTGTGAGTTCTTTCAGGGTGAAGTTTGCTGACAGGTTCATTGTTTCTCCTTTAAGGTTTCGTAGATGGATTCGTAGGCTTGTTGACAGGCTGTGAGTTGTCTGATTGCTTCGTCTCCATCGTCTGTGATGGCGATAAGAGTTTGAGCAGTCGTTGCGTCAAGTTCGCCTCCCTCTTGACTGCTATCTCCGCTGGCAACGGCGGTATCTGAGGTGGTTTGTACGGGGCAACTGGTTTTGACAGGGAGCCGCAACCGCAAAGCACCAGAGGCAATAGCCAAATCACGCTCTTTTGAAATCTGTCTTGCTTTCTCATTTGATGTCCTTAGTGCCGTAGCTGTTGATGTCACTGCTGTTGCCAAAGCAACCTCTTTTGTCCTTGCAATAGCGTTTAAACGAGCAATCTCTAGTTGTTGAGAGACATTCTCATCATGCTTGCCCTTGAAGTAACCACCCCCAAAAGACATGGTTACAGACAAGACAAACCCTAAGATTACCCAAGGGTTAAAGATACTCATGGTGCGGGTGGCTCATCATTGTCATTGGCCTCTGCCTTGGCACTGGCATTGGCAATAGCCTTGACACCAGAACGACCCGCTACACCACCCAACACACCAGTGATAAACACCATGATGGTGCTAATTTGTTGCGTGTAAACCTTGTCAATTGCCGCCATAGCGCCATTCATAGGCTGAGTGACAAAAGAGACTGAGTACAGGAACATACCCATAGAAGCCAACAGGATAGTCACCAAGACCACGATAACGAATGCCCATACCCTGACCTCGATCTCGTCTGCGGTCAAACGGTTGTTTTGCTTGTATCCAATGGTTGCCATTACTTTTTCTCCTCTGGTTTGACTAACATATCAGGACAAGTACCTGTAGCGGTACAAATCGGCGGTTTACATTCATCTTTTTCCCAATTCATAGGGTCTTGGCAAGGGTAACGAAATCTATCTGAACAACCCGCTAACAACCCGCAAAGGATGCCAGCGCAAACAGTCAGCGCCAACAGTTTAAGTTCATGTTTTGTCATTTTTGCGTTTCTCCTGTTCAATTTGCCGTCTTAACTTCTCTACCTTCTCAACCTGTTCCTTGACCTCGTGCTTGGCTTCCAAGATGTCCAAGTACAGCATCGCACCCAAAGGCAAGAGCAAGGCCACCAACACACAAGCAGCTATCCATCCCATTATGCTTTCCCCCAACGACTCACGAGGAACAACCACAGCCACAGGTAGAGGAGGAATATAGTAGTTGCCGCTAGGTACGCTAGTTTTAGCTGGAAGTTTCTTTCTTCCTCCTTGCGTTGCCATACTTCTTGCCTCTTTTTCGCCTCTTGTTTCAGCCTAGCTTGATCTTGCTCCTCCTGAATGACCTCTTTCATGTCAAAAACTGAACTGTACAAAGCACCCATCTCAGGTGGACTCTGGTAGACCATTGTTTCCCTGATCTGGACAACAAGCCTGTCCATCTCTTGTTGAGCCATCACTCTTTTGAGTGCCGCCTCCATGTGGTTTTGATTTGGGTCGTAGACTGTTCTAGACTTTTCTTCTTCTTCTCGAATGTGTGCAGCCAGTTGTTCTTGAAGTTTGAAGAACTCAGTGAGGTTCTTAACAATGTCCACTTTGACTTGAGTTTCGTCAACAGCGACATAAGCAGACTTTTTAGCCTTTGCAACAGGTTTAGCAGCTTTAGGCTTGGGACTAGAGCCAAAGAAACCGCTAAGTTTTGACCAGAAACCTTTAACCTCTCTACCAATAGCGATAACTTCATCCGCAGTGGCTTTAATCTCCACAAAAGACTCTTTAGCTTGTTTGTATAGCTCACAGCCAGCTTGGATGTTCTTAACAAGACTAGCCGCAAGTAAACAGATGCTGATAGGGTCAATTTTGCACTCCTATCCAACAATTGCAGCAACATACTTTTGCGTTTCAGTAAAGTTTGGGACTTTATTTCCTGCTTTGATTACATTTCCTGCTCCTGCGTTATAAGCGGCAGTTGCAAGTTTTATGTCTCCATTAAAGAATTTCAGTTGTTTTGCCCAGTATCTAACACCACCACGAACATTCTGCTCCAAGTTATTGGGGTCAACATTCAATTCTTTGGCAGTTGCTGGCATAAGTTGCATCACACCAATAGCACCCTTTTTTGACAAAGCACTTTGCTTAAATCCAGATTCTTGTTTTGCAAGTTTCATCAAAAGTGGGATATGTTCAGAAACTCCTAACTTGTTTGCCTCATCTTCAATGATTGATGAAACACGTTCTTTCTGAGGTTCTTTGTTTATTAAATTTTGCAATTCTTTAAACTCTTCGTCAGATAAGCCTTCTGTTGGTTGAGTTGGTTGAGTTGGTTCAACTGTTTGTGGAGCCTCAGTTGGCTGAATGGCTTGTTCAGGAAGTTGTTGGTCTTGGATTTCTTGAGCTTCCAAAATTCCATTTGCAATCATTACTTGCTTTAAAGAACCAGTCGCCTTATCAATTGATTCTTGTTTTCCAGATGCCAATGCAGCACGAGTTTTATTTACATTTGTTAGCAAATCCTTAACTGTGTCTGGATTTGTAAACGCATTCATAAATGAAGCATTGTCAATACGCTCTTTCCTGTTTTTTAGGAATCTTGCAGCAAGAGACAATGTTGCATAGGTTGCTGAGAATATTGGAGAGACAAAACTTGTAGCCGCTGTTATCCCAACATCAGTAGCAACGCCACCAAAACCCCTTGCTTTTTTGGACAACTCAAGATCAATCTTGTCACCCAAAAGATCAGATGCTTTGATTAACTTTTCAGCATTTGCTATCTCTGTTTTTCCAAAAGCCTTTTCAAAAGAAGATTTATTCTTCTCAATAAATCCCAAAGAATCATCTTGCTTAAATGCAACATCTAACATTGCTCTTTGTACGCCTTTTATTTCAACACCAGTCGTGTCTTTTTTGGCAACAGAAAGCAACTTGTTAAGCATTTCAGGCTTGGCAAAAGCTCCTGTCTCGTTTGTGTTGAACACATCTTCTAAACGTGTTTTACGAATCAATGTGTTAGTAGAAGCATCTGCTAAGTCAGCAACTGCTTGTTCTGCATTGGCTCGTGTCTTTCCATATGCCTCAAGATTGATTGATAGCTTTTCAAACTTGCTTTTGATCTCAGGAACAATTCTAAAAACGTCTTGATTACCACGGATGAAGTTTTTGACAGCAGTGGGATTAATCGTGCCATCTGGCTTAACAGAACTTTCTTTTTTCAAGAAAATATGAGTCATTGCATCTGTCAGTGCATTGATAGACTCTGGTGTTCTTCCATTGATGTTTATGTACTGATTGACAACCTCTGGGCTATCAAACTTTTTAAACACATCTTCATTTTTGATGACATCGCCAAAACGATTTTTTCTAGAAAGTTGACCACCAATCCCTTCATAGAAAGGATTCATGAACTCTTTTCCGTACTCTTGTTTCAATTGGATGTAGCGGTCACCAAAATCACCGCCAATGCCTTTGATTTGTTTATCTAAAACATCTTTGGCAGACTCAAGTTGTCTCAGGCCAATACGAGCATTAGCATCTCCAGCAGTTGCAGCACGATAACGTATACCAACCTCTTTATTCAATTCTCTTGAATACTGGTCGATCAATGAGAATGGTGATGCAGATTGTTCGTTTACATTTGTTCTAAAGCCTTCAATTGCCTTTTGCAAAACAGGTGGAAGTGTTTGAAACAAATTGTCGTCAATGGCTTGTGTTGCGTTATAAACCTTTTGAACACCATCTTGGCTAAGTCCAATGTTGTTTATGTCTGCTTCCTTGTTCAAATACTCAAAAGCAGTCTGATAGTATCCCTTCTTGACATTTTTTTGTGTCTCAATTGCTTTTCTTATGTTTTCACCAAGAACATCTTGAAACTTGCCAGAACTAGACAAGAACTTTTCAGACATATTTTTGATTGCATCATCAGCGTATGCACTCAAACCCTGCAATGTTTTAAGTTTTTGAACATTTTCAGCACCAAATGATTGCAAGACGCTATTCGATGTTGGGAACAATTCGTTAATTTTTCCTTGAAGAGCATTTTCAGAGGCTATACGATTTGTTCTTACAGTGTTAATTGCATCAATATTGTTTGCACCAGCTTCTTTCGCCAACTGAGCAATACTTAATTCTTTTGTGATTTCACTAAGATTTGGGTTGTAATCTTTTCCAAGAAATGACTTCAGTTCAGCCGCATCTTGAAATTTTTGTGCAATGTCTGTATCTCTAGAAACCAAGTCAGATAGAGTCTTTGGAACTGGTTCTTTAGATGGCATCAAAATATCGCCAGCAATCTTAAAAGGTGCTGCAACTGCTTTAAATGGAGCCGAAACAACTGCCCCAGCAACAGGAACTGCTCCACTAATAAGACCACTTGCTGCGGCTTCTTCAGCGGCTTGTTCTACATCTAAGCTACCTTGACCAAATGTTCTTGCACCAGAAGTTGCTCCACCAGCCAAAGCGCCTCCAGCAGTAGCTCTACCAACATTTGATAGCAAACTAGCTCCTCTTACTGGCGCAACAACACCACCTAAAGCTAGTGCCGTAGGGTCTGCCAGACCAGAAAGCATTTGTGAACTAAATAACTTTGGTTCTTGTGCTGCATATTGAGCAACGTTGTAAACAGATTCAGCAACTTTTGGAATAAAGTCTGTTGATCTTCCTTCCATAAGTGCAATTTGATTTGCCAAATCTTTTTCACGATCAGCCCTTGATTGGGCTATATCAAGTTCTCTTTGAGATTGCTCAGAACCCAACAAAGCACCCAAACGAGTAATGCCACCAGTAATAAGATTAGATGCAATATTGCCTTCACCTTGACCAGTGAGAGTCTCTAATGCCCTACGGCCTGTATATCCAGCATAACCTTCTTGCTCTAACTGAGCCTTTTGTTTTTCTAATTGTTGTTGTTGCTCTGCGGCTCTTTGTGCTGCAATAAATTGAAGCGGATTTGTGACTCCTGTTAGATAAGAACCTCGACCACCACCAGCACTTCTTTGAGTAGAAACTGGTTGTTTGGACTGTTGGGTATCTACACCAAGTAAAGATTTAAGTTCTTCAAACTCTTGTTCTGACAGTGCCATGATGTAAATTACCTTCCAAGAAGTTTCAATTGCTCTGGACTTGCTTTCTTCAACAAATCATCTCTTCTAGATACTGGATTTGGATTTGCATTTGCTGTTGGTTGTTTTGGCATAGCTCTTACACGAGACTCAATAAAGACTTGATTTGATTTCAAAACATCTTCTTGAGCTTGTTTAAGACGCTTCAATGCTTGTTCAGCACCAGCATTTGTGTTTAACTTTAAGTATCCTTCAATTTGTTTTTGAGCCCTAAGTGCATCATCTTTGGCCTGAACACCTTTTGCCGCATTGAGTACAGCATTAACTCCTTCTGTCATATATGAACGGATGTCATCTTGCAACTTGGTATTTTCTGATGGCTCACCAAGAAATCCAGTAGCTTCAACTGCCGCTTTAACATTGCTAAATGGCCCAAATGTTACTTTAGGATTTTTACCACTTACCAATTTCAAATACTCGTCATTTTTATCAAGCCGTGATTCAAGAATAATATTTGCCTGTTTTGCTTCAGCAACATCTTTAACTTCGGCATCAGTTGCTGGTTTTGTTCCAGCTTTTATTTGTTCGACATATTGAAATTGTGCAATAGGGTCATTTGGATAAAGCTGAGCAGCTTTTGCATACATTGCTTTTTCGGCTTTTTTCTCTGGAGAAAGTTTTGTCAGTCCCATTGCTTCTGCAAACGCAGCATCATTAGATGCAATAGCTTTAGCTTCATTTTCGCTTGCAACGCCATTATCTTGTAATGCTTTTACTCTTGCATCAAAAGTTGTTTTAGATTCAAGTGCTTTACGATCTCTTTCGGCTTGAACACCTTTAAATTCAGCAGTTTGTGCTGTCTCTTTTTCAAAATTTCTTAATTCTTGAGAAAGAGCCATTGCAAACTCAGGGTCGCCATTTTGAGCAGCTAATTTAGCCAACTTTTTGTATGACTCAGGGTTTCCTCGATCTAACTGAGTAAGCAACTGTTGACGCTGAGTAATCTTCTGCAACTGTGGGTCAACACCGCCTAAAGCACCACCAATAGCGCCGCCCAAGTTGTAAGCACCTTGACCAATAGCAGTACTTGCTTTTTGGAAAAGGTCTAGCTTTGCGTACTCCATTGCTCTTTGACGAGCAACGTCTTGTTGTTGTTGTTGATACTGTTGTGGGCTTGTGAATAAGCCTAAGATTTCTGATGGTGTTGCCATAACTTTTTCCCCTTAACTAAACAACTTGGAAATATCAAATCCAAACCCGCCACTCTTTCCAAAGTAAGAATCAGCGCCAACACCAAAATCATTAGCAGCAAATGCATTCCTTAGTTGAGGATTTTGTGAAGCTCCAAGCAATACATCTGCATATGGGTTGTAAGCATTGGCTTGAGCCATTGTTCCAGCCGCATTAGTTCCACCAGTAAGCATTGCTTGTGCAGCAGCATTGCTTTGACCTTTAGCTCCCAAGTTAATGCCAATATCCAAAGGTTGTTGTCCAAGTCCTTCAATAAATTTCTCTTGACCCATGTAAGCCTCAAATGGACGCAAAGCACCAACTTGACCTTGCTGATACTGATCTAACAAATTAGAGCCAACACCAAACAAGCCAGCGCCAAACTTCAACTGCTCTTGTCCCGCAGTCTGAGCCTGATTAGCCAATTGCAAATCTTGTTGCGCCAATGCGTTGTAGTAGGCTTCCATCTCAGGAGTAGTAGCACCCAAACCAGCACCACCGCCTGGACGCATACCTGTAGCGCCTACAGATAATCCACCACGACCAGTTTGGAACAACTGATTCTGTAACTGAGCCATTTGACGTTCACGGCTAGGAGCCAACAAATCTTGTTGACGAGCCATGTATTGAGACGCAACCTGTTCAGGACTTTGAGCTAGATATTGCTGACCAAGGCCATATAGATTACTAGCCGCACCAGTCAAAGGAGCATACTGTTGACCAGCCATTTCTGCTTGACTTAAAGCACCACCAGCCATTCCTCTAAACCTATCTTGATAGGCTTGCAGTTCAGGACTGACGTTGTAGGAAGCGCCAGAAACACGGCCAGAAGGGTCAGTTTGGAACTGAGAGCTACCAAAACGTGTGGTGACACCTACAGGTCGAAAACGAGCTTCTTCAGCCGCTAATCGAGCCGCTTCCATTTGAGCATTTGCTTGAGTACGAGCAGCACTTTTAGAAGACTCGCCCTGCATCAACCCACCAATTAAACCAGCGCCAGCAATAATAAATGGCATATCAATCTCCCTTAATCAAAATCTCATCCACTTTAGACGGGTCTTTCTCGTCTGTGGCATGAATACAAAACCAAACACAATCAGTAATGGCTTTTACACCATGAGTAACTCCAGCCTGAATCTCAATGCAAGCTGGCGCAGAAACAATGTCAATCTCAGTACCACGCAATACAGCAACCTTCCCATGAGCCAAGATAGACAGATGGCTGAAGCTGTGTGTGTGCTTCATAATTGCCATACCAGCCGTAAAGAATGACTCTTTGGCGTATAGGCCATCACTGAAGTGATGAGTAATGCGGAATTCTGGGTCTTGCATCATCATGCTGTTCTTTTCCACATATACACAGTAATGAATGGCTGATAGTTGGCATTTGTTCCACTAGAACCTGTTGAACCAGTTGTTCCGCTAACGTCATGGGTGTGGGCAAGGTTTACCGTAGTAGTGCTCGTAGAAATTGTGTAACCTTGTGAGCCGCCACGAGCTAATGTGTCTCCAGAGCCTGGCTTATGATCCAAAAATCCAGAATTATTAGAACCATGTGAGTGACTTGCATTTGCACTCATTGCGCCAGTTGTTGCGCTAAATGAATGTGTGTGAGAAACAGTAATAGCGTCTGCACTACCGCCAGTTTCTTCTGCTGTGTCAAACAAAGCATTGCCTGAGTCAAAGCCAACCATGACACGACCAGCACCAAATGCAGTCCAAGTACCAAATCCAAGTGAAGTGCCTGGATTAGTAGAACTCGTAGCATTGGTATAAATAGAACCAACTGGATACAGAGCAGACAAAGCAGCCTGAACAAAAGCGGTAGTTGCCAAAGCAGTTGAATTATTTCCAGCAGATTGAGTTACGCCAGTTGTACCTGTAGGAAGGGATGGACTACCAGTAAATGCTGGACTTGCCAAATCTGCCTTAGTCTCAATAGCAGTATGAATATTGTTGAACTCAGTATCAAGCTCAGTACCTTTGACAATCTTCAAAGGATTGCCAGAAGACAAATTGTCTTTAGTGGCGAAATTCGTACTCTTGGTGTAATTACTCATGATATTCCTTTAACTTATCTTGCCTTGTTTGGCTTGAATCTCAATCTTCTGAATCGACAATGGTGTTCCATTAATGTCAGACTCATATCCTGTTTGAACAACCTTACCTGTGCCTGTTGCCGAAACAACCAGTGTTTGCAAAGCTACACCATCAGAGTATTCAGATATAGCAGTTGGAGATGTGTGTTCAAGAGTGTGTGTACCTGAACCAGCACTACCAGTATTGATTGCAGAGCCACCAGATGATGCAGACAAATTACAAGTAGCGCCAGATGCATTCACAATGTAATAAGTAGTTCCAGTGCTTAAACCAGATGGCAAAGTACCTGTTGTTGTTAAAGTTACATTGTTGTCATTTACAAAAGCAGAGCCATCAACAGATGTAATCACAGCAGGACTTGCATTTGTGATAGTTACAACTTGTCCATCTGGATTGTCATAAGAAGCAATTCCATAGTAAGACTCGCCTTGTGTAGGAATAGTGTCGTTGTCAGACAGGTAGTTTGTCTTGAAGTCAAAACCCCACTTGAACGTCACTGTCTGATTGCTACCACCAATCACCACAATGGACAACTTCTTCAGAATTGAAGTCTGATTCTGGTTGCCAAGGTCAGCATGGTTCGTGTAATACAACATACGATATGCTGTTTGGTAATCTTGATGAGTGCTATACAAACCTATATAGCCACTCTTGCCAATCAACAGATTGCCGTTGCGTCTAGAAAGGAAAGCAGTAGGCTCAATAGAGTCCCAAGTTGTCACTCTAGCCGCACCATCAGGCAAATAAGCCTTGGTATCAAAGCACCACACAGCATCAATGCTAGGCGTAGTCAACAGATAAAAAGCCTCGTACTCAGAGTAAACAGACTTAACATTTGCCAATGTCTCGCCAGAAATAGTCGCCATCAAGTCATTGCGAATGTTCTTAGACAAGTCACGTTCTGGTGCAGACTTCTCCTGAATAGTCCTCATCAACGATCTGACACCAGAGTTTGACAAGAACAACACATCAGTACTTGTGGTCTGGATACTGTCTCTAGCAATGCAACCAATACCCTCAACAGTGTCACTCAATGACATAGTAGAAGGAGAAGTAGCACCCTGATAAACCAAGATTTGACGCTTGCCAAAGATGAACAAGAAGCCGTTATGAGCAGCCAAACCAGTGATCTGGTCAGCTCCATTAGGCCAAACATTGTTGACGTTCAACGAGCCAGCAGTACCTGTAGACCAAATATGGCCTGCAATCAAGTCGCTAAAGTAAACAGTAGCGTTGTTGCTAGTTGTATCTGCCGCCCATAAACGACCAAAGGCTGAAATGCAGATGTTGGCATCAGGAACAGTGGCTTGATAACCAGTTTTCTCAGACACCCTACGATAAGTCGTGGTACTTACAGCAGGGTCATAGATCAAAGGATTGTGACCAGACTGGAAGAAGTATGTGATGCCATTCAAGGAAGCACATTGCCAGTTGCTTGCAGTAATGGTAGGAGCAGTACCACCCCCCCCATAGGTCAGCTCAACAACAGCATTAGAGCCATCCAACTTGAATAACTTGTTGTTGCCAGCAAACAATACAGTGTATGTACCGTCAGCAACAACTAACTCATGGATAACCTTAACGTCATTTGCGCCAAGGTTTCCAGAAGAAGAATTAACTCTAGCCCAACCCTTGCGTGAACCAATACGTCCATACTGGTCAATGATGCAGTTGGTTGCAACCAAAGCATATCCAGCCGCAAGATCAAGAGGCGAGTCTTGCGTATTCAACCCATAAAAGCCTGGGGCTGAAATGCTGAATGTTTGAATTGCTTGGCTCATACTGGAATGAACTCCTGATTCTCAGGATAGCGAGTGCCTTCCAACGCAATGTAGTCAGACAACATAGCTTTGTACAAGGAATAAGCCTCAGAGGATGACAAACCGCCATCTTCACCACGCTCAACCAAGGCACGAGCATAAGCATTCTGGACAATCAAAACGTCAGGAACGGCTACAACAGTCGAGTCACTAGACAAAGTGGCTTGTGGCACTGTCAGGCTAAATGGGATGCTATACACGCCATCAGGACGAGGATAGATAGTTACCTTGGTGTCATAGCTACCATCAACACCATCAAAGGCATAGTAGGCAGGAATACCGTTAACAGGAGTTGAGAAGTTCTGATAGCGATTCATCGTAGCAAAGTCCACATTTCTCATGCGGAGGTTGCTAGTGACGTTCAGCACATCAAGAACTTGGAATTTTTGACCAGCACCAGTTAAGGCGTAGGAGTATGTTCCTGAAACAGTAGACAAGGTGATTGTTGTGCCAAGGACATTCCAAGCAAAAGCATCTTCAATCTGACGCTTTGCATCATTGACAAACTTGCCAATCAAGGAAGAATAAGATGTTTCTGTAACGGTAGAAACAGTTGTTTCACGCAACCTTACAAGGACATCGTTTACAAGTTCTAAGTATGTCATCTGCTTTTAGCCTTTGCTTTGTTCCTTGCGGATATAGCTTGAGCTTTTGCCTTTGCGTCAGCTTTGGAGTTAGCACCCCAAGCCTTTAGCGAAAGAAGCAGTCTTGTCGGTTCACCATCCTTGTACTCAGCACCAGCCATATTGCCCATGCGAGCCAAGAAACTTGCTCTACGGGGATTATCCCCTGATTTCACTGGAGGCTTCAAATTGCCACCAGTTTCTGCATTATAAGAGGCTCTGCCCTTGGCATTCAAGCCGCCTTTTGGATTTTGACCAGCTTTTGTTTGCCAAGTTGGAGATTTCATCACTTCACCTTTTTAGGCTTCTTTGCGGTCTTTGCCGCTTGTTTGAAGTCAGCGGCTGTAGGTGCGGCTTTAGACCCCACCTTGTTCATCTTTTCACCAGAACCAGCCTTGATACGAGCTTGTTTAGCGTTAATGTTGGCGTAGAGTCCAGCTTTCATTTCTTCTTAGCCTTTCCCGCAACTGACAATGCAATCGCAATAGCTTGGTCTTTGGACTTGACAACCTTGCCATTCTTACCAGAATGCAAAGTGCCTTCTTTGAACTCCCCCATGACCTTCTTGACCTTCTTTTGAGATTTAGTCATCTTCATAGGGTTTCTCCTTAGTACATGATTTTGGCGGTGATCGTGCCAGTTACATAAACTGTGCAGTTTGCTCTCAAATATTTGGGAGCATTAGCAACTGTAACGAGTCCATCAGCAGTTAAAGCAGTGCCAATAGTTGACCAATTTGTACCGTCAAGGCTACCTTGCAAAACAACAGTGGCAGAAGTAATGCCACTAACTTGCAAGAATGCTGGTTGACCAGCGTCAGCCTGAACTGCTTTAGAAGCACCTGTTGCGACAACAGCACTCAACAAGGTGACAGGAGTAGTTAAAGATGACATTATTTACCTCTTGAAGATTTCTTCATCATGTTTGTAGCGGTACGACCACCACGCATAGGCATTGCCTTCTTTGGCTTACCAATAGCAACCATGATAGTTACAGGGATACCCTTTTTCTTGCCGTACTCTTTGGCTTCTTTCTCGCCTTTTTCAGAGTAGGGAAACTTCTTTTTTCCGACCATAGGCATAGCGTTCTCCTTATTTCCAGATACGATCAACAATGAATGTAAACAGGCCACCAACAGCAGAAGCGACCATCATGCCGCCCCAAAAACCACCTTTACCCTTGTTGGCAAGTTCCAACAGGGATTTAACGTCAGCACTCAACTGGTGCATCTCCTTCTGGAGAGCCTCGACTTGAGCTTCTAATTTGCCGAAATCTCTGGCATCAATATCAGACATTTGCTACCTTTCGGGGTCTACCCATACGCTTAATTGTGGGGATGACAGGCGCACGAAAGGCGGTATCTGTACGAACAGAATCATCAGATTCTATGGTTACTTCTGGCTCATCTACCCTCACATAACCTTGATGACCCTTCATAGAGTCAATGTCATGTTGCAAAGTGAAAGTCACGGTATTACCAGACTGAAGACAACGAAAAGTAGCCATAAAACCCCTTAAATGAGAAAGGGGGAACAAGTCCCCCCATCATTAAACTACAGCACGACCAATGATAAGTTGCAATGTAGTACCACCCAAATCAACAGAACCTGCTGTTGGGTTGTAGGTCACGACAGTAACGGTGTCGGCGGCTGAAATATAGGCTCTACGAACCAATCCAGCTTCGCTCACACCAACTGACATACCAATAACCATGTCACCCAAAGCAACGCCTGGAACGGTTACTGTGTCTGTAGCTGTAGCAGTGGTAGCAACTGATGCGCTATCCAAAGTACATGAAACGTCCCAAGTGTCTGAAAACAGACCACGGAACTGATCGTTTCCACGGCGGGAAACTACTGCTGTTGCTGCTGCCATTTGATTTCTCCTAATTAAGTTAAAAAAGTCCCCCCACCACTAGGGCGAGGGGCGCAACTGCAATTAGCTAGGAACAACCAAAGCAAACATGGATGAAGACTTGGCTGCACCCACAGAAGCGGCATCACGCAAAGCGGCAACACCGTACAAAGTGTCAGAAGTGAACAGAGTAGCCAAATACTCTTGTTTGTACTGAACTTGTGAACGGACACCAATTTGCTCAACCAGAACCATAGAGTCCTTGTGACCCATCAAGCAGACACGAGCAATAGCAGTACCGCTTGCAGGGAAGGCGGCAGTAGCAGAAGCAGAGTCAGCATTGCTGGAAGTGAACACAGGGATACCATACAGGTTACCGATTTCACCGTTGCGGATAGCATCGCCATTACCGATAAATGCTTGTTCGGTGTAACGAGCCAGACCCATCAGGGTGTTGCGGCTTGATGGAGGAATGACGAAGAAACGACCATCCATAGGAGTATCGTTGTCATCCAAACGCTGAATGGTGCGGCGAATAGCCGAATCAGTCAGAGCAGAGGCGTTGCCAGTGTTGGTATTGGCTGTGTAGTCAAAGGTGGTTGTACCGTCACCGCCGATGAAGGCAGAACCGTAACGAGCACCAGTAGAACCACCGTTAGCCAAACGACCCAACTGAATCAAGTCGGTATCAACTTGACGAGCCAAAGCGTAACCAGCATCAGCAGTGTAGAACTGACGCATGGAGTTCAAGGCTTGGGCTTCCACGATGTCTTCGATCAAGCGGCTATATTCATAGTGCTTGTTGATAGACACGTTGACTTCAGACTCAGTAGCAGCAATCAAAGTAACTGCTGTCTCAGCGGCCTTGGCAGAAGCAGAACCACGAGTAGGTGCAGGAATGTGAACGGTGTCACCTTTCTTGCCCTTGAAGTTCATCTTCATAACAAGGTTAGCAAGAACCAAGTTTTTCTTGTAGGCGGCTACGATTTCATCTGACCAAATCTCAGGGATGAACGTTGCGCCAGTGGTTGTGGTCACTGAATTGGTGGGGGAAAATGATGTTGCCATGTTTGTATCTCCAAAAAATCAAAAGTTAAGGTTATTTGACCCGTCCTTCGGCATACGCTTGCATGATCTCGTCACTCAAAGCATCGTATCGGTTCGGGTCTTGCATCTTCAGCCGAATAAGGTCAGCCCTTCGATAGACTCGTTTTCCTGATTCACCAGTACCGCCAACATCAACTGTAGCGGCTTTAAGGTTAGATTTGCGTTGGGTTTCACCCGCATCGCTAGTCTGTTTAGCCTTAACACCCTTCAATTGCTTGTAGGTACTGAGCAGTTCGTTAGCACTGTCGTAATCATACTCACCATCAGCCTTTGCGTACAAACCAATGCGAATAGGAGAAGATTTCACCCAATTCACAAAGTCTGCATCCTGAGCAATCTGACCGAAATCAGGGTGTTCAGCCGCCAGCTTTTGCTGAATCTGCATCTTTTTGAACTCTAGAGCCGCTTGGCGACCCGCAAGAACATCAGGATGGTTGTCAACAGTCTTACGAACAGCCGCTTGTGGATTTTCAAAGAAATCTACTTCTGGCTCTTCCTCTTTAACAACTTGAGACTTTCCAGCAAGGTTTTGCTTGATGAGTTCGTCTGCCAATTTGCGTACTTCACCCACCTCTTGAGCTTGCTTACCAATCAGCTTCTCAGCCTCTTGGTGCATCTTAATAATGTCTGACAGTTCTTTACCCCGATATTTGTCGGGAATGTCATTAGACATTGGCTCAATAGATGATTCAAGTTTTTGCGACTCGACAATATCTAATTCACTTTGCATCTCGTCTGGGTTATCAATCAACATTGTTTTTTCCTTTTTCCTGCCACTTTTGGGTTCTAGGAGACACTACGGCGAAATTGCTTATGTAGTGGTTTTGCGTTCAGCAGCCAACTTTTCACGGTGTTTTCGGTCAAATTTCATTGCCGAGCCAGGGAAACTCCCCGACCACCCTTCCAAGTTAATGCTTGGCGCAGAGATTGTGCGACTGGCTGAACCACCGCACTCACACTGAACAGATTGCATCTCATAAACACAATACCGTTCAATCTTGTGTCCGTTTTCACAGACAAATTCATACATTCTTTTCATTCAATTCCTCGTAGGCTCGTTCGCTGACCTCTTTCAAGGTTTTCAGCCAAGTCAAGATGGAAAGTTCTCCTTTACGAAACTGTAAGGTCTTTTCATCAGGAATAACGCTTATATTATTTAGCGACTCTATCATATTGTCAATGTCAATAGTCAAGTCCTTCCAACCCTCTGTTCCCATCATGGAAAAGCGTTCTGAGTAATATTTATCTAATTCTGGGGTCATGGTTGGGCTTTCAATGCTTCGACATCTGCTTGCAGTTGGGTGATTGTGCTGGCTTGGGTGTCAATGATTGCTTTCATCTCTTGGAAGGCTTTAACGCACAAAGAAACCATGTTGCCGTAAGCCAAGGCATCTGGTGAGCCATCTTCAGCGTATTGCACAAATTCAGTCAGGCCAGCTTCGTGTACTTCTTCAGCAATCAGACCGCCAAACACTTTATCGCCGTCATTAATTCCCTTGTAGGTGACGGGGCGAAGCTGCATGACTTTTGCAAGCCCGTGCGTTGCGTCTTGAACATCTGTCTTGTATTTCAAAGAAGACGTAGACCTACGCATGAAGCCGCCGTTTTCAATATGCATGTTGGCAGCGGAAGCAGTTGTAAAGCCGTAGACGCTTGGGGCGTAAATCCCGCCTGTTACCCCGTATCCGTTACTTGTGGCATTAATCAACAAACTGCCAAGGGAGTCGATACGGGCGCGTTCTGAAGAGCCCGCAATAAATGTTAAGGTATCAGAACCAGCACTACCAAGGTAAGCTCCACCGTCTACATAAAAAGCAGTGCCCCGAACATTTCCAGAGACTTGCAGTTTATTTGTCGGCGAACTCGTACCAATCCCAAAATTCCCCGAGCTATCAAATCTAGCTATTTCAGCACCACCTTCAGCAAAGGCAATAGTGTCAGCCGCAGGGAAGAAGATGCCTGTGTTAGCGTCTGTGCCTCTGATGGCTGGTGTAGCTGCTGAACCGTCTACATCGGATAAACCGTCCGTCCCATTGAGGATTAATGTCATGATTGCTCCTCATCAGCAGGGGTTGGGACGTTGCCTTCAGCAAGCCAATCCTTGAATTCTGGGTAGTCTTCGGTGCAAGTCAGACGGCATTTGCCATCATCATCAATACGAGCGTAGATTTGTGGTTCGCCTTCAACGGCGGGAAGCATTTTGTAAATCATAGTTCGGCACTCCATGCGAGGTAAGCATTAGTAGACTGTGCTTGAGGAAAACTTGCTTGGCCTGTTGTCAAACCTGAAGCAACTGTAAATGTTGTTCTTGTTGCATAAGTGCTGGCGCTTGAAAAAGTTGGGACAGAACTACAAGTTGTTACAACGTTATGATAGATTCGATAATCTCCAGCCGTTCCCGTCTGCTCTAATGCCGTTGGGTTTGTCCTCATTGCAACTGGAAACGATAAAAAGTAAGTGCCAGTAGTTGTTGTTGTGTTTAGTCCAACGCCAAGTTGGTCGCCAATGGTTTGTGCCGTGATTTTCCAGTAATACCGCTGTGCAAGCTGAAGCTCGGTGGAATAAGGCCTGTAGTCAAAGCTCGTTGCTGTTGAGCCTTTTTCCAGTTGCACTCCGGTGATGTAGAACGTAGCACCAGATGTGGCACAAACTTGTGTTGCACCAGATACTGAAATATATTCGCCTGACTGCCAAATGTTTGCCGTACCTAGTCGGTTAGAGCCTGTTCCGTAGTCAAACACAACTCTAAATGCTCTTTCGTTTGTAGTCACCCAAGTTCCGCTTGTATCACCAGCGATAGTGATTGTTTTCTGTTCCCAAGTGTTTGCGGCAGAAATTGTGTAAGTTGCTGGATAGCTACGAGAGTTATTTGTAATGGCTACACAAAAAGTCCCAGTTAAAGAACTGCGAACCCAAAAACTTAAAGTGACTGTTACTGCACTTGCAGTACCCCATCCAAAATCAGAAACATTTAAACCTTCAACACCTTGAGAAATATTGCTTTGCTGAGTAGAAGTAGGTGCAGCACCAGTTCCTGTTGTCCAAAGAACGCTATTTATAAAACCAGCGGGTGCAGTTGTAGAGCGTTGTGCAGTAAAAGTGACAGAACCTGTTGAGCCAACTGCAAACCTATCCACAGGGAATGACCCAGATGTGCTAACACTAGCCCCCGCATTCCTCTGGTCTATTCGCATATCCGAATTTATCAAGCGATTACGAAATGCAAATCCACCAGTGAATGCACTTGTATTTTGCGTAGAGGCATCGTTGAAAACAATTCCTGATGTTCCGTTCAGCGAGACTGTCATGGCATCACCGCCTTAATTTCATCAGTAGTTGAAGCAGCATCAATAGCAACTTGCATAGCCGCATACTTGTCTCTCACAGCTTGCCTTGCTGTCTCAGCCGCTGTTGCCTCAGATGGAATGGTTGCCTTAATGTCCAAAGGCGCAAATTCAGCAGAACGTGCTTCACGGCGTTTGTCGTGTGCAATAGTTTTGGCTTTGTCGATGTTTATAGTAATCATGAGTACTCCCAAGCGTCACGAAATGTGCGGTCTGTTGGCACATCAGCAGTGTCAATGATCTTGAACTCTTTGCCAGCAGGAACATCTTTGGCGGCAATGTCCTCAATGGTCATTGTTTCAAGTGCTTCTGGTGCTGGAATGATGATTGCCACGCCGCCGTTGTCTGTTGGATATATGATTCTTGCGTTCATGATTGCTCCTGATTAGCGGAAGATGGCAACATAAACGTTAGCATTGTCTAATCTTGTCGCCCCCTGCTGAGTACACACATTAACTAGCGCCGTGGTATCGGTCCTGACAGTATTTTTAGAGCAATCCACTAGGGTGTTACCTGTAGTCTGGGTTCCGATTGCGCTTATTGCATAATTCGCATCAGGCATAGCAGTCGTAAAGTTCACCGTATAGTCGCCAGTGCCGTTATCTGTAATGCTGGTCACATTACCGCTTGCACGAATTGCCACAGTGCCTGTTCCATTGAAGTTCACCCAAGCACGACACATATATAAAGGTGCAGTACCTGACACAGTTGCAATTTGTGCAGAATTGATGTTTGGTGTTGTCAGCGTCTTATTAGTCAGCGTCTGCGTGGCATCAGTACCAACCATAGTGGTTGTAGCAGCAGGCACAGTAACAGTGAAATTGCTTGCAGTGTTCTCTGGAACAAGTTCTACAGAACCATTACTAGAAGCAAGAAGTTTGACTCCCATATCTTTCCTTTAGACAACAGTCCACACAGAACCACTTGCAATCGTCACCGTGATGCCAGATGCAACAGAAACAGTACCCGCACTCATTCCGTTATTACCAGAAGCAATCGTGTAATCAGCAGAGACAGTCTGCGAGTTCACCACAATACCATTCGTTGCTACAAGAGCAGTTGCTTGCAACTCACCAGTGCTAGGCTTGTACAAATACTTGGCATTGCTTGTATATACAGTCGTTGGTGTACCAGATGTAGCCGCCGCAAACAATGGATACAGATTGGTTGATGTGCTTGTGTCATTGCTGATACTTGCACCAGCAGTACCATTAGCCGCAGCAGTGATGCGACCATAAGCATCTACAGTGATATTGGTAGCCGTGTAGCTACCAGCAGTAACCGCAGTAGTTGCCAATGCAACAGTACCACTTGTAGTAATCGTCCCACCAGTCAAACCAGTACCAGCAATTACAGATGTAACCGTACCTGTGAAAGCATCATTAGAGGTAACAGTGAAATTGGGATAAGTACCACTGATAGAGGTAGTGCCAGCACCAGTTAATGCAACAGTCTGATCTGGTGCGCTATTGGTAATTGTGAAGTTAGGGTAAGTTCCGCTTGTACTAATTCCAGTGCCACCAGTCAAGGCAACAGTCTGGTCAGGAGCAGTATTGGTGATAGTTACAGCACCAGTACCGCTAGACACAGAAATTCCAGTACCAGCAACAGCAGAAGTCACACCGCTATTGGCAATAGTGATAGAACCAGCACCCTCAGTAATGGTTATACCTGTGCCATCAGTTAGGAATGCATTTTCCCAAACACCAGCCACCGCATCGTAAATCAAGGTGTTGCCAGATGCTAATGATGTGAAATTCACATTTCCATCTGTTCCACCCAAGACAGAACCATAGGTAGGACGAACAAACAATACACCATTTGATGAGCCAACATGGACAACAGCCGCCACAAGGCAAATAGCATTAGGAACTGCTGGCTTGGTCTTGGTCAAACCACCTGTGACAGATGGGTTGTAGTAAAGGACATCACCTTGCGCCCAACTCTCCGCTCCACCAGTCGTATTGATTGACTTGACTTCACCAAAAGTCGTAACAAATACCCAATCGTTTGTAGCGCCAGTTTCAGCGGCAACACCAAGAATGTAGCTTGCTTGTTCTGGTTGCAACCCTGTAGCTGGTGCGGCTGTCAAGCCACCACTAGCGCCAAGAGTACCAGTGAACATCAACACTTGGCCTTTGGTTGCCCCAGAAGACAACTTAACCCTGTAATACAGTTCTTCACCAATGTGCTGAATCTGATTGCCATTCATCTGGAATGACAATGTTTGGAATTGATCGTCAGCGTTGTAATACAACTTACCAGTTGCATTCGTAACAGTTGCCGCAGTGTCAAACTGTATGAAATCAGGCGATGAAATACCACCTGTGATGCCAGTCATGGAAGTAATGTTGTCGTTAGCACCAGCAATAGCCCAACTTTGGTCAATCTTCTGCCAAGTAGAGCCATTGAAGATCAGCCAATCACCCGCTTTCCAGTCAGTGATTCCATTCAGATTTGTAGAACCAGCAACATCAACAACATAGTAGTGACCATTTGTTCCAATACTAGATGTGAGAGTTGGAGTATTGGTAGACGCATTCCATGTTCCCTGATAACTCAATCCACCAGCAACAGAAGCCCATGAAAGATCAGTTCCATTGGTAGTTAAAAACTTTCCTGAGTTTCCTGTTTGACTAGGAATCAGGTTATTGATCTGGGTTTGAAGGGAGGCTAGAGTATCAAGAACAGACTGAGAAGTACCGCCACCATTAGTAATGACTTTGATACGTTCTGCAAGATCAGGAGCAACAACTTCACCAACATTGAGTTCAACACCAGTAGACAGTGTAATAACAAGGCTACCGTCAAAATCAATGCGAGCAGCGGTAACAGAAACACCGTCAACACCATCCACTCCATCACGCCCATCTCGACCAGAGTCACCTTTATCGCCTTTAACTCCATCTTTGCCTGATCTTCCGTCTTTTCCATCTCGTCCATCCTTGCCGTTGATACCATCACGACCATCTTTGATGGATGCCACACGCTTTTCAATGGAATTGCCCACATCATCAAAACGTGAGCGAATGTCAGATTCAATCTTCTTTAGAGCCTGAACAACTAAGTCAACATTCTCACCAATCTTGCGCTTTTGCACTTCTTTGGCTTGAGCAACAGATGCACGAACAGAATCTAGAACAGCCATCTGCTGTTCAGGAGTCATATTCTTAAGGATTAGCTCCTTGGCAAGATTTTCGACATCCATTATTCAGTTCCAGTCTGAGCAGAACTCAATTGTTTTGAGAGTTGTTCAAGAAAGTCTTGTTCCATGCCAGCAACTTTGTTGTTTTTCTCTGCCATCTGCAATTCAACAATCTTAGACTTGTTTTTGATGTCTGCTTCCTTCAACATCAACTCAGCAATCTTAACCCTCTTGTCAAACTCACGAGATGCGGCTTCATCTTCATTAGGAAGATTCTTTGTAACCGCCGCCATGTTCTTGGCTTGCACTTCTTGAGGCATTAATTGAGCTTCCACAGCCAGTTTTGTAGCTTCTGCACGATTTTGTTCAGCTTGAGTCGTGTTAACTGCAATCTGAGCCTGTGCCGCTTGCAATGCCAACTGTTGTTGAGCCTGTTCCATCTGTTGTTGTTCAGGATTTGGCTTCATCATCTCATCCAAAGCCGCAATCAACTCAAATCTGTTGGTCAGACTAGAGTTTTGCATGATTCCTTTGAGAATCAATGGCAGAACAGGGGTATTTGGGCCAAGAGTCTGCAACAAACCGATGAATTGCTGTTGTTCGTACTCACGAGCAATGATGCCCAAGGTGGCAGTTGGCACAAAGTTCATGTCCACAGAGGGGTAACGCTCTGGGTCAAACTGCATATAGCGGAAAGCAGCCTTCTTGATGAACGGAATCAGGAAGTCTTCTTGGAAATTGACCAGTGTCCGCTTGTATTTCTTGATGATAGTGGCTACTGCTGTAGACATACCACCACCATCCCTAGCTGAACTACTGACCATGCCATTGGAGTCCAGTGTTCCAGTAGCTTGCAACAACATACGCTCAAATTCCTTGGCAGTATTGAGGTTGTTCAGGCTGGTTTCACCAAACTTAAAGGGGAAAATGATCTCAGAAGGTGCGCCATTGGTGAGCATCGCCTTGCCCGGCTTGACTTCAAACTTAGCACCACGAGGCAAACGTGTTGCATCCATCGCAATCATGGGGCTAGTAGTCAGCGCCAGTGAATCCAAGTGGCTGCGGGTCTGGGCATCAATAGCTTTTTGCATATTGAAGGCTTTTTCCACAGTTCCACGACCCAACAAACGGTTAGGAATCGTGTCATCTTGGTAACTCAATACAGGACGATCTTTCATCATGTATGGGTTTTCTTCAGCTTTCAGAAGCAAACCATCGTTGGCAATGACCACAATGGCTTCCACCATGTCGGTGTAGTCTTCAGCCGCTGAATTCTCAGGAAACAACTCAACAATGTCCTTGTTTTCCTGCATATTGTTCAAGTACTCACGAGGCACAAGACCATAGTAGGTCAGCAAAAGCACCTTCTCGTCTTGGTACTGAGAGACTTCTTGGGTAGGCTCAAGATCAGTGTCTTCATAGGTAGGGGTGATGTCTACCTTGCGATAGATGCCCTTCTCGATACCAGCCACAATCTTGTGAATTGAGACATACTTCTCAATAGCCACGCCCATACAGTCATCAATGGATGTACCGTTAGGGTCAAACAAGAAGTTCTTGGGATTGATAGGCATGATCTTCACGCCAATACGGTCACGCTCAATCACACCAATAGCTGCTTGCCCGACTTGTCCAGGGATTGCTTGTGTGGCGGGGATGTATTCCTTTTCAGTCTTGACGATGATCTCGCCAATGCCTGTTCCATAGATTTCAGCCATCAACTCGATCTGGTCGATAGATTTTCTGATTTTGTCTTTCTTGAAGTCTTCCATCAGTTGAGCTTTGATTAGCTCAACATCAATGGGATTACCGCCAATGTCTTGGATATTGTCTTCAATGTCGAAGAAGTCGCCTTGACCGAAGATAGCTTCCATGATCTCAGCATGGCGGGTTTCTACGGCTTGTTGGGTAGCGGGGGTGACGATGCGGCTACGCTCAGATTCACGAGTCTTGTCTTCTGCCGCCCATTGACCACGGAAGATGCGTTCGTACTCTAGCCAATCGGGGAGGAAGTTAACGTCACGGTAATCACGCCACCGTTGGCAATGGTCAACAACAAATCCAGTTAGTTCTTTGTCAGCCTCTGTCGGCTCGTAGAACTCGTTTTGCTCTAATTTCACTTGTTTGTCTGTTGCCATGTGTTCTCCAACTATCAAGATTTACTCGATAAGTAATTTATTGCTGCTTGCAAGACAAGAATATTGTCTTTTGCATTTCCAATCATTGTATTGCAGGACTGGCAAAGAAGGCCTCTAACAGAACCTGTTGTATGACAGTGATCTACAAAAAGTTTACGTTTTAGATTGCTTTCATGCGTTTTACAAATTTTGCATGAGCCTCCTTGCATAAACTTCATCTCGTTGTATTGTTCTACAGATAGGCCATACAAGTTTTTTAAGCTGTAAGAACGAGACTTATCTTTATTGTTTTTATAGTATTCTTTTAATTTTTCTTTGTGTTTACCTGTAGATGACTTGTAGTTTTGTAATCTATTATTTGAGGCGCATTTTTTACAATAAGAAGACAAGCCACTTTTCTTAGATTTATCTTTTCCAAATTCTGAAAAATACTTATCCTGCTCGCATTTTGGGCAAGTTTTAGTTGCTTCAGATACCAGCGATAACATCTAATGGCTCCCATTCATCATCTGCATCATCTTCAAAATAACTTGTTACTGCAAGTTGATCTATATAACTCAATGCGTCTGGCAGATCGTCATGTACTCCTTGAGATGGAAAGAGAAGCAATTGATCTTTGAATTCATCCCAATCTTCCTCGGAGTTCAGCACAATACGCCCATGCTCAAACCGTCCTTGAAGTGACCAAATGATACGGTCGGCTTTTTTGCGATTGCCGTGGGTCAAGTCAACTATGTGTGAATATACATTATTCTTCCGCATCAAGTCACTCAAATACGGCAAAACTGCGTTTTTTAACGCTCCACGCTCAATTCCTACAGAAAGTGGGCGGTATTCCCGCATCTTGAGCAGAATGGTAGCAGCAGTCTCCCTGATGTCCCACCGCCCAAAAACGATCTCTTTGACGAACCATTTGCCATCATCAGTGACCTTGACCACAGCAATGGCAGTCTGGTCTAGCCGCTTCTTGGAGTTAGCTGCTTGCTTGGCAACCTCCTCAAATCCCGCTAAGTCACAGGCAATGTAGTAGCTTCCATACTCAGGCTCTTTCCCGTATTTCAGCCATTCTTCCTTGAAAACGTCAGAACCAGCATTGTCAAAACTGGCTAGGTATTCCTGCTTGAAAGCAAACGAAGATAGGGTTTTCTTGGCAGATTCGATCTCAGTTGGGTCAATCAGGGGGTTATCTTTGGTTGTGAAGTGCCAAGATTTCCAGTCTGGGTCTTCTTCTGAGTTTCCGAGTTTAAATACGTCATAGAAAAAGTTACGACCCTTGGGAGTTCCGATGAACATTGCCCGACCCTTTTTGTCTGACAACGAAGCTCGAATAACCTGTTCCCATGCTTCTGGTTTGATGTCGGCAACCTCGTCAAGCACAGCATAGGTGAGTGACACTCCTCGCAAAGTATCTGGGCGATCTGCACCTCTAACATAGATTTTGGCTCCATTTATCAGGGTGATATCCATGTTATTGATGTGACTGGCTTGGATAACATCCCTACCCAATTCCATCAAAACGTCCCAAATAATCTGCCTTGCCTGACCATTGGTCGGTGCAACATAAAGCACTGCCGACCCTGCACTACATTGCAGTCCTTCAATCAGGAGGGTAACGGCAGATAGGCGGGACTTGCCACAGCGCCGACCAGCAGCGATGACTTTGAACCTTGTTTTGTCAGCAAAGACTTCTTGTTGCCAAGGGAGGAGACTGAAGTTCAGATCAGACATCTTTGCTTTCTATGTCTTCAGCGTCAATTGTCTTGTCACCAATGGAGACACCGCCAATACCTGAAATAGTTATGTTAACTGCCGATCGCTGTTTTCCTTCTTTCTCAAACAAGGAGACAGGGAGCATTCTGTCCATACAGAGTTTGATTGCCGCCATCTGTGCGGGGTGTTCGTCATTCATGGCAATCTCAACTGCCTTGTGGACAACATTGGAACCAGCACTGTTTATCAACAACTCTTTGAGTTCTTTGACTCTCTGTAGTTCAGTCTTGGGAAGCATGGGAGGAGGACTATCGGCATAACGAGCCATAGTCATTGGCTTAGGGATAGCCACTTTGACAGCCTTTGGAGGACGACCCCTTGGCTTTGCCAAGTTGTCTTGTCCCTGCGGGGGACGACCTCTTGGCTTTTTCAGTTGTTCAGGTAAAGCGTCTATAGCATTCATCTTTTGTCCAAAGTGGGAAGAAGGTTGTTGGTGTCCCAATCGTCAGCAGGGTGCTTCCCTCTGACAGGAGAGTGGGTGGGTTGTATCAGCCGCAAAGCCCTCACGATGCAACATAGCCAAAGCGTCCCTTGGCGATTTCCCTTTTCCACCAACACGGCTGGAGACTGTTTGTGGGAACTACCGTCATGACAGTAGCCAATCTCCATGCGTCTTGATGTTGGTACTCACTTTACATCAGAAAAGGAATCTTGTATAGTGGAGGCACTTGATCGCACCAAGGAAAGTCTTTTAGAAGTGGTACAGCCCTGAGGATTCTTGGGGGTGCGACTGTACTACTCCTAAAGGGCTTTTTTTATGGCTATTGAATTGACTCCAGAGGAACGAGCTAATCAGCGCAAGAAGCAAGAGATGGCTCAAGCACTAGAGACTTGGAAAAAGGGTTTGGCAGAGAAGATAGCGCAAGACACAATAACTAAGCGCAACGTCACCAATCCAAGGAAAATCAAGGTTTACAAGAAGGGTGCTAAACAGGAGGCAAGAAAGATTCTGAAAGCACTTGATAACGGAATGATCTTCTAGTACAGTGTCACCAAGGAGTGTCGGTTATGCTACCCGACTCGACAGAGGGCAATCCTGAAAACCCCTGTCATGACCGCTTGGAAGCTGGTGTGCCATCGTAGTGACTACGCCGCATAGATAAACCAGAATAAGCCTAGAAGTAGGCTCTCCTTGTGGCAGACACTCTAATCAGCTTTCTGCTAAACAAAAAATTACCTATATCACCTATCGGGTAGCCGCCTTGCGCCCCAATGAAACTTAAAGACACACCTTACTGATTACCCCTTTCTTCCAACCAAGATAGGCTTGTTGTGTCATACATCTAGATTTAGCTTTTCGAGTACGGGGGAGGCTACATCAATATTCTC
>Ga0247723_1000345_pt1 | contig 31856 bp, 53 predicted proteins | sample MSEWelMarce5H_FC_FD_189079 | JGI IMG/M metagenome (GOLD analysis project Ga0247723, IMG submission 189079) | Subsurface sediment microbial communities from gas well in West Virginia, United States - MSEEL Well Study Marcellus 5H_FC | ecosystem: Environmental > Terrestrial > Deep subsurface >... | reverse complement strand
GTTGCAACCATCGTCACCAATTTCTCAACGAAACCGAAACGAGTGTTAATGTCGTATTTGGATTGTTTTTCAGCAACAGCAGCGATATGTTTGTCCATGTCACCGACCATTGCTTGCACCTTGCGCTCCACATATTTCTTGGAGTAAGATTTGATAGTCTTAGAACCGATCTTAGCGATGTAGTTGGTTCCGTCGAAGGTGATAGCTGCTGTAGTCATAATTAAGTCCTTTTCTCGATTCAATAAGAGAATTATCCCCTAAATCGGAATTAACGACAACAACTTTCTGGAATAACCCTACAGATTAGAGGGTTATTCCGTCCAGAAAACCACGAATATAGTCGGGTTTCGCACCCACATTCACGATCAATTCCTGCGCCAGCTTCTCGGGAGTGGTGCGAGCGATGTCCTCGAGACAGATCCAACCCTCAGCCAGATCATTCCTAGCGTCTTCCATTCCCTGCTCGTATGTCGTGTATTCAGTCATTTCTCTTCTCTCTCAAACTATAACGAATCTTATTATAATACGGAATTAACGACAACCACTAATTAAAATAACCCTATTATTAGTAGGGTTATATTCCCCTCAGTCGTTGGCGGGATTAGTGAAGCGAATACTTAAGTAAGCATCCATTGCTCCGTCAGCCCACACTACCTCACCCCAAAATTCGGCGATTTCGTCAAAAGTCTCGAAAACGAAAGTATTACCGTCTTTGTCCGTCACTGTATACATAATCACTCCAAAAGGGATAATCTTACCGTAGAATGGAATTAAAGGCAACACCATTACAGTCGTTGCCTTCTCTGTTCTCGATCAACCCTAACATAGTGATTCTACACCAAAGTCAAGTAATAATCAAATATAAATTGCAAGTTGCAGACTAGACTTCTTCCCACAGGTCGCCATCCTGAACAAAGCGACCACTGCCCATATTATCCCTAATAGGTGCCACTGGATCTGGAGTCTGATTAGCACCGAGACTAGTGAAGGAATGCACCTGTGCTTCTGCTTCATCAGTACCACTAGTGAGCCATGCCGACTTAGCCTTACCGATTTTCTCTTTGGTCTCAGGCTTATGCTTCCGAGTATTGCCACACGAGCGACTGCAGAACTCACCACGCTTGTTGTGCACAGCGTTACACTTAGGGCATGTTTTTGATTTATATCCCATCACTCGCCTTTGTATTCACTGCAACCCCTGTTTTTCCTCGAGTCTGTCCACCATGCATTATTCCTCGAGTTTCCTTCTTATAAATGTCCACTCTCCATAACTATACCTTTCGTCCACTAGGTAATAGTCGAACCAGACCATTGTTTTTAGTGGTTCATTTAGACTGCCATGATTGAACCAGTGAGGTAATAGAGCAAATACTCTTCGTGTTCGTTCAGTATTCTCTCTAGGCATTTCTCTTGTTATCTTCATTTCACTACCTTTGAACACTGCCAGCTATTGCTTGTTCCCTTCACACCATCATCATAGAGTAATTCCAGATTACCCCAGAATGTTTCATCCCCATCATGATGCAATATCTGGCGGATTACAGTGGCTTCCATTTTTAAGGGTATTACGAACACTCGATCACCTTCTTTGTATTCTCCCCTTTTACCATTAGAGTCCACCATAGATGCTTCCTTTCTGATTCGGTTCATTGGAGTTGGTGCATTCATTGTTATGATTAGTTGCTTTGGGGCATCGTTTGTTCCCACATAGCGGACATAGCCTCATATAGACGGATTCTGGATCTGTAGCGTCTATTGGTCTGCAGGTATGGCAGTGACACGATTTAATATTCTCTGTATTCATATGGTTGCCAATCATCGTGATTCACATAGGTTTTTGGAATGGCTCTTCTACATACGAATTCCAGCCAGCGACAGTCATTATCTCCCACTCTTACAGGATACCATGCAAACCACTTATACCAGTGGATATAATCTATTGGAGATCGTTTTGTGCAGCTGAACTTCATTTTGTTGTCTCTATAATATGTTGTACTAGGAGATCTTGGATAATCTTATGCTTGCTTGGTATCGTCATATTCACTAGTAGCATATTCAGTATTTCGAATATATCCTTGCGATTTCTCCATGTACCTATGAATATACCCTTTGGATCTCGTCTACCTCGTAGCTGATCTGGGCTATGGACGATAATGTAATCTGACATTGATAGTGAGAGATTGAATGGGTATTTCTTACCGAGATCTTGGATTATCCAGTAGTTTGCTTCGTGTTGTGTACCTGCAATTACTAGGGTTTTCATTCATCTATCGCTTTCCACTCATCCCACTCGTAGTTTCGTTTCTTATCGAATTCAGCTTGTTTCTCCAGAGTGGATTCTTGGTACTCGGTTGTATCGTCTGTGGTAATTTTCTCTCCCTCGAGAATATTAGCAATAGACTGTTCATTCGGCTTTACCATGATGATTCATCCACGATCTGCTTTGTAATAATTACTGGATCTTCATTGACGATGGCTCTTAGTGATGCTGAAACTAAAATTCCGATCCCCGAAGAAGAATCACAGGAGACTGTGACATAGTCCGAATCGGGATATTTGTTGGCAAACTCTAGGATTGCAATGAGGTCGTCTTTATGTAGGTGTACTTCGTTCATAATTGTTTTGATAGTCTAAGGATTTTTACTTGGTCATTTGGAGCCAGATATGCTCGGATTGCAACATGTTTTTTACCGAGTATTGGATCGTCCCAGCTAGTGAATTCAACCAGTTTGTTCTCTAGCATATGGTGGACTAGATCTCTGGTTAGTTTTTCTTTCACATGCGAGATAGCAGTGAGATCTCCATCGTCCATCATCACTTTAAATTCTTCAGTCATTTGTGCTTTGCCCACTACCATCTTTCCACCGATGGGATAATCATAAGTGTTAAAGGTCAATGCATCTGTTCCAAAATTATAATCAGCGAGCACGGAGTTTGGTGTTCTTCCTACGATAGCCATTACTGCAACTCTTTAATCACTGCTCGTTGATTTACGATTACTGTCTCCAGTTCGGTAATTCTTTTCTTGGCATCTGCGAGTTGTTGCTCCAGCATCTTCATATTCTCTACCATTGATAAGATGGCTTCAGTTTCCTGTTGTTGAATTGTCTTCATATTTCCATTCCTTTGCTTCGGTTTCGTGGTCAAAATAGGGTGATACTACTCGACCATTGATAGTCCAGAAGTATGTATAAGTCGCCATTCCTGCATCTCTATAGCGAATCAGTTTTGGCTCAGAGTTTTCTCTGTCCTCGCTAGTAAAGGTAGTCATTTCAGTAACCAGTCTCCATTTAGATTTGACAGGTACTCTGCATACTCTGATTTAAGCATGGCATTGAATTCTTTTTCGTAGTCTACTCCATGCAGACGATCGAATGCTTTGAGTTTATCTCCAGTGTATTGTGGAGCAATATTACCCTTCCACTCTTCAAAGGTTAGTGGCTTCTTTGGTTCCATTTGATAGTCTTTAATATTCATCTGGCTTGCTCTCCTAATTCTTTATATCCTGCCCATGATGGATGCACATTATCTTTCTGCATACGATCTGTTCTTAGAATAATATCATTGTTCTCGTTTGCCACATGCCACACTGCTGATTGTGCCTTTGGAAACTTATCTGATGGCATAATCCAGTACACTCGATCTGCTTTGGTTAGTTTACGAATCACTCTGAGTTCTGCTTCAGTGTCCTTGACGAATGCATCATTCGATCCAAGCGAGATAATTACATGGTTTGCAATCATCGGTGTGTTCTTGATATTCTTATCGAGCCACTGCTTAGAGTTGATTCCACCCTTAACATAGGCGACACACTCTTTTCTTACATTGGCGATTCCCACTCCAATTGAATCACCTGCTATGATACATTCAAACATAATAAATCCTTAATGTGAAAAATCCCACAAGAGTGGGATTGGTTCTTATCTGCCTCGACCAGCAGATTTCTTCATGGGCTTCTGTGCCAGATTATTAACAGCTTTGTTGACTGCCTTACCTGCTTCTCTGCGACCCAGTCCTTTGCTTTGCAGAGTATGCTTGGCTTTCTTTCTGGCTCTCTTCAGTATTTTCTTCTGTTCCCACTGCTCTTTAAAGGATAGTGGTGCTAGTGTAATTTCTTCTGTCATAATATCTCCATGTTGGAGCAGGATATCGGGTTCGAACCGATGACATTTTCGTTGGCAACGAAACATTCTACCACTGAATTAATCCTGCGTATTACTACTTATAAGGTGAGGAACAATGAGTCAATTCAAGCGAATAGTCGCTATGCAATATGCAAGCAACAACATTCAATAAACAGTCCACAAAAGTTATAAAACCACGAAGCAACAAGCAGCGACTATAACAGTCTAGTGTAATCGTGGAGCAAAAACAAGGGTCGGACAGATGGTTCGGATTTGGTTTTCAAGACCAAGCCAATATCTTTGTAGGATATTAGTTTTTGCAACTATCCATCTGCTCTCTTATTCGCACTGTTCCTCTAAACTTTAAAGAATTCCTTCTACCTTCAATACCATCTCATCAACAGTATCGATATCAATTACTGTGTTGACATTTAGAGCCAACAACTTATCTTGAAGAGTTTGTTTTTCACGCTTCAATTGTTTGACATTTAGCTTGGCACCATCAATAGTGCTTTGCTCAACAACAGATGTTTCCACAGTGCTGTAACGATCACCATAGATGGCAGATGCACGAGAAGCATCAGTTGGTGTTGCCTTCAACTTCTCAACACGAGCATTAATCTCGTCTAGAGTCTTAGCGACTGCTTTGGTAGCAACTGCGCTGTATACTGCCATTTTGGCATCGATCAACTCAACATCTGTAAGGATATCGCTAATACCATTACTCGCATTTGCTTGAGCAACACTCTTACGAATGTTAAACAACGCAGTGTTCAATGCCAACTTGCGCATGACATCGCTGGCATAATCTGCCATTGCTTTCTCAAGACCACCAGCAATGTCTTTGCTGTACTCAGTGATGGTAGCAGTATCGCTAACACCAGAACTAGAGATCGCTTTACGGATCTCGCTTTGCAACGCATTGGCTTTGCGTAGATTAATTGTTTGCATATTTAACTCCTTTAATTCAATTCAATAACATTATTATACATCAATATTCATTGCATGTCAAGCAGCACGCATGTATGACTTGTATCTATCTGCTGCATAACTTGCAGCAAACGCATTTGGTTTAACAAATGGTACAACATTGCACATACCCTTAATGTAACCAACTGCTTCGTTGATTACGCAAGATGATCCATGCATTTCGTCTGGATTGATGTCCAGATGCACTTGGACTTCTCTGTCCTCCAGAACATCATGCAGTTTAAGGTATAAGTCTGCAATCTTGTATACTTCATTCATTAATCGCATTCTTGGTTTATCTTTTTTCTGGTCGTAGCATCTTTCACGAGACACTTCACCGAAGATTTTACAACCATTATTACCGTTGATATGAACAACAATCACTAAGATATAATCAGCATAGAATTCATCACCGATATTAAATCGTTCAGAATCTCCACCAATATAGATCTTTGATTCGGGAGTCTGTGCCAAGATGAAATCTTTTACTTCATCAATGTTGATGTCTTTACGCATAACGCTTCCTTATAAATACCTAATGATTAAATTCTCTTCTTGTGCAATGTCCATTCTCTTGGTTATTGCTCCACCACCACCTCCACTGGATAAAAACAAAGAATATGTTTGTATTCGATGGAAATGGGTTTCATCTGCCGTTGATGGTAATGTTACCTGTTTACAGTGGGAATTAAAAGATAAACCATTTGTATTTAGAACATGATTGATCCATTTACAGCATTCGCACTGGCTCAAGGAGCAGTCGCAGGTATCAAAAAGGCAGTCGCACTTGGTAAAGACATCAATAGTCTTATTGGCGAGTTTAGTCAATTTTATCATCACGCTGACGAAGTTCATAGAGCAAGCATCACATTAAAGGTTCAGAGCATCCGATTAAGCGATGCACAAATCGGTGCTCAGGCATTACAGTTGGCAATGGCATCAAAAGCATTGCGGGACTATGAAAGAGAACTCAAAGACATTTTGGTTTGGTCAGGTAATGCTCCAGTTTGGCAAGAGATGATGGCTGAACGAAAACGAATGCTTGACGAACGAACTGCAAATGATGCCAGAATAGAAAAACAAAAACAAAAAGACAGAGAACTAAAAGCACAAGTGCTGATGGCTACTCTTTGGATCATGGCTTCTCTAATGATCATAATTCCATTGGTCACTATCATGTTTAATATACTAATATCTAAACACACATAATTGGAGCGGAGTGAGAGAATCGAACTCTCAACGGAAGATTGGAAATCTACAGTTTTACCATTAAACTAACCCCGCATTGGTGCAGGGTTTCCACCTGCGCTAATCAAACCTTTCGGTGATTAATCTGCCACCTCTTTATATTCAGTGGACTTTACTGGCACCCCTCCAGGGACTCGAACCCCGACTAATGGTTTTGGAGACCATCGTGCTGCCATTACACCAGAGAGATATTAATCTTTATCTTCTACTTCTTCATTAGCCATTTCCATAGTGGCTATTCTTTTCGCTTCTGACTTACTCACAACATCGTCTCGTTGGAAAATTGCATTCCAACGATTCTCATATTCATCTTGTGTTACACTGAATGGTCTTGCTTTGCTACCTTTGCCACCATCACTCATATAATTCTCCTAAAATTAATCTGGTGCCCACAGTCGGATTCGAACTGACCACCTACGCATTACTAGTGCGTTGCTCTACCAAATGAGCTATGTGGGCATACTGGTGGAGGATAGCGGAATCGAACCGCTAACTGTAACTTGCAAGGCTACTGTGTTCCCAATTATACCAATCCCCCGAAACTTATCTTGTTACTTTTCTGGTAAACTTATACCAGTAATACTTAAAACCTCTCCATGTTGGGACACCCCAATTATGATACATTCCTACTTCTTTGGGAATGTTTCCGTATGCTTTCTCTAATATTTCTTTTGGTGACACGACATTCTCCAGTAATAGTTGGTGCTCCGTGAGAGAATCGAACTCCCATCCTCGGATTACAAAACCGATGTTCTACCATTTAACTAACAGAGCATAATTCATTTACAAAATCTAATAACAGTGTGTGGTGTCTTCCATCATTCCAATGTTTGTTTATGTATTGCCATGGTTTCTCATACCAATACAAAGGTGCTTCTGGATGGCAACCTATCAATCCTATTCTTCCCTGTATGATTGCCATTGGATCACCATTGGCATATCGTGCGACAGTCTTAAATTTACTTTCGTCTCCAATCAGTGCACAACCATCATAGAAGTACATCTGTTCTTTTATTCCATTCCACTGTATCTCTGCCACTGTTCCATAACTTCTGCGAACAGTTGCATTTGGTCGCCTTATGTACTGAACTGGACTAACATCAGTAAGTATATCGAAATACCTGCTTCCAGCCCAATAAGCACCCATGCAGATGCCAAGATAGTGACCACCACCATCCAAGAATCTGGCGATTCGATTCGCTCTTGTTCTAGTGAAGAAATTAGGATAACTGTCGCTATCCCCAATACCCCCAGGAAAAGCAATAACATCAAGATTGTCAAAGAAATTATCATCATCTAATTCCTTCTCAGTGAAAATTCTTACCTGATACTCTGACGACAACGAATGTACCATCGCAAATGCACAGTCTTCTGAGCATTCAGGATGATGCAAAAATAATGCCATGCGTTTCATATCACCACTACTTATAAATGGTCGGAGTAGTAGGATTCGAACCTACGACCCTCTGCTCCCAAAGCAGATGCGCTACCAGACTGCGCTATACTCCGAAACTTGGCTCCAGTGGCAGGGATCGAACCTACGACCAATTGATTAACAGTCAACTGCACTACCGCTGTGCTACACTGGAATAATATGGTGGTGATGAGTGGAATCGAGCCACTAACCTCCTGCGTATGAAGCAGATGCACTACCGTTGTGCTACATCACCTAAATTTGGTGCCCCAAGAGAGACTCGAACTCTCACGCCTTGCGACACTGGCTTCTAAGACCAGCGTGTCTACCATTCCACCATCGGGGCATTCATTTCTAACTTGGTTGCAGAGGCAGGATTCGAACCTGCGATTTCATGGCTTATGAGACCAGACGGATGACCACTTCCATACTCTGCGATAAACTTTATACTAACTCATGTTCCATGTCAACGCTAGTTGAGTAGTAGCCATTTGACTCACCCATCCAACGCACATCAACATATCCTTTGCGAGTGGCAAACTTGTAGAATGTCCACTCAACCACATCATGATAATCATCTAACACAGGTGCTTCACCAGATACTTCTTCAGCCATCAACAGTGGTTCACCTACTAAGTCAGACAAATCACCAACGATGTCATCGATGTGAACTGACTCGCAACAATCTTGATAGTGGAAGAATCTGAATCTCTCAGTTTCGTTCGCAAACACCATCTCGCTACCATCTTGTGTCACCGAAGTGAACACCTTTCCTAACATCTTTTCCATATTCATTTCCTCAACAACATTGAATTTGTAAGTTGTTCCACCACATTATTGGAACCATTCACCCGAATTAACAAGCTCGAGCGGGAATCGGTAAGTCACTTTGGATACTTGACATAGACGCTCCGTAGCCTAGTCGGATTCGAACCGAATCTACTTTTACACTAAGTTGACCTTCGAAGAATCTTCCTAGCGAGTCTTTCTCTTGCTGACACTTACAAAACTTGGCGACTCGTGGGAGAATCGAACTCCCATAAGCGGATAGACAATCCGCTGTAATGACCATTATACTAACGAGCCTAAAAACTTGGTGGAGGTAGTTGGAGTCGAACCAACATTGTTTACCACACGGGAACGGATTTACAGTCCGCTGCAGAACACGCCATATCTACAATACCTCCATGATATTAGTTTAGTGTTATCGTGCCAATTTGTCAACAATGTAGCTAGCACTGACAAGCGAATAACAGTTATATCAGACAGTGTCGGTCGCACCCTTACTGTCGAGTAGTGATTGATCAGACCACATACCTTGATAACACTAAACTAATACCACATTTAATTACACTGGGTGTTTGACAGAATAAACAGTTTTGAACCTGCCCTACCATGCCGTCCATGGACTTGTCTGTCGCACACATTACATTCCAAGTTGTTCCAGCGTGACCACCGTATCCACCTTTCGGCTTCGTTTCCATCTTTCGTGTAACTCAGAAGTGCCAGTCCGTCAACTGGTTACTCACTAACTGAATCACCTACTGGCTTGGTAACCAATGCAATTAAATCTGGTACTCGATAGGAGAGTCGAACTCCTCTTAATGGACTGAAAACCCACTGTCCTAACCGATAGACGAATCGAGTATGGTGGTGGTTTTTAGAGAACCACCAAACTCTTGGCTGAGACCAGCTCATTTAATGTTTCCTGCTCAGCGTTTTGCATTTCTGCGTGCTTTGCGTTTTGAAACAACCTAGTGGGAGAATGTAAGCGAGTTGCAACATTCAGACCACTGTGCCCTATGCTTTGTTTCGCAACAAAGACCTAGAAGGGACTTTTGAATTCCTAACCAACTAAGACATAATTATACAGCAAACATCATTATAAGTCAACATCTCATTTCAATAACCCTCAACATTGTAAGGTTATCTGGAGTAGGTGGTGAGAATCGAACTCACTTCCATGGGTTTGCAATCCAGTGCCTGTCCAACTGGCTCCACCTACATAATTCTGGCACGGCATGCAGGAATCGAACCCACATTCGTAGGGTAGAAGCCTACTGTATTATCCATTATACTAATGCCGTATTGGTACGAGTGAAGGGACTTGAACCCTCAATCAATTAAGCGTCAGATTTTAAGTCTGATGTGTATACCATTCCACCACACTCGCATATCTCTATTATACCGCAAGCAATCTTGCAAGTCAACATCTTGGTACCCCGAGTGAGATTCGAACTCACAACATTTCTCCTTTTGAGAGAGACGACTTTCCCAATTTGTCCATCGGGGTATAAACTGCGGATTAAAAATCCTCCCACTGCTAACTACTGCTTCCCAATTTATCGTCCATCGGCATCCGTGGTAGGACTTGCGATGCTCATCGGTCTGACATTCTAGTGTCAGTGATCCTTGGGATAGGACTGCTGCGCCTTAACCTGCACAGCATCAGGTATTGGTGGGCTGACTGTGAATTGAACACAGACTCAATGAATTATGAGTTCACTGCTTTACCATTAAGCTACCAGCCCAATACTGGTGGAAGATTAGGGAATCGAACCCTATGACCCACTTCCGTGAATCTACAGTTTAGCAAACTGCTGCATTACCGTCCTGCCCATCTTCCTAACTCTGGTCTGGGTGGCAAGAATCGAACTTGCGCTTCGAGACTCCAAGACTCGATGACTACCATTATCCTACACCCAGAAAATCTTGGTACCCAATAGAGGAATTGAACCTCTACCTCTGCGTTCGTAGCACAGTATGATCATCCATTTCACCAATCGGGCATAACTTGGTACCTCGTGACAGATTCGAACTGCCGACCTTCTCCGTGTAAAAGAGACACTCTACCACTGAGTTAACGAGGCACATAATATGGCGGAAGACGGAGGAGTCGAACCCCACCCGATTTCTCGAGACCCAGTTTTCAAGGCTGGTCGCAGTACCATCACCGCTGCATCATCTTCCATAACTTTGGTTCCCAATAGTGAATTCGAATCACTGACCTATCGCTTATCAAGCGAGTGCTCTACCGCTGAGCTAATCGGGAATAATTTGGTACCAAGAGTTGGACTCGAACCAACCACACCTAGTGCTTCAAACTAGTGCTCTACCTGATGAGCTATCTTGGCATAAAAATTGGGGTATCGTATGAGGATCGAACTCATGATGGCGGAATCACAACCCGCAGTTTTACCACTAAACTAACGACACCATAAATTGGTAGGAGCACAGAGAATTGAACTCTGATTAATAGGTTAAAAGCCTACTACTTTACCATTAAGTTATACTCCCAAACAGATGCACACTTCCTCGTACAAATGTACATTTGTTTGGCAGGGGATACAAGAATCAAACTTGTACTAAGAGAGTCAAAGTCTCCTGTGCTATCACTACACCAATCCCCAACAGAATCCCGAATTGTAAAAGAACAATGTTACTAGCACGATGGCTATAAAACAAAAAACCCTCTGGACTTTCATCTCAGAGGGCTTTGGGAAACAGACTTGTTGTCTAGTCTACTTTCCAAAACCCCCACTATCAATCTCAAACGCATTATATCCAATTGATGTGCGTGAGCATGTCCAGCCACTTAAGAGTGGTAGATGTCTCTGCATCGGTTTGGATATGATTTTCGATTTCATGATTGAATTATACTACACCTTTGATTATTTGTCAAGCACTGTCTGGAATAACCTTACAACTTGTAGGGTTTTCTTCCAGACAGTAATCTATTTAGACAAGATTTTACTTCAGATTTGAATTAAAGTCAACTATTTTGAATTTATTTTCAAATAGTTTCACCACCAACTTTTCTTGCTGCAGGACAGAGCATCCCCTTATCACCTTGTTGACATGCATCCAGAATTCGTAAAATTTCTGCTGCATTTCTACCAACAGATCCATTATTCATACTGACATGTTGAATAGTTTCATCTGGATCAACAATATATGTCGCTCTGAACGGAACACCATCTTCATCAATGATGCCCATGTCAAATGCCAATTCATTATTTGCGTCTGCAATTAGAGTATGTTTTAGATTAGTCAATAGTGGATTGGATTTCTTCCACGCTAATTTAACATATTCGTTGTCTGGTGAAACACCAAACACTACTGCGTTTAACTTCTCAAACTCTGGTACAAGATTGTCAAAGTCTACGATTTCAGTTGGACATACAAATGTGAAGTCTTTTGGATAGAAGTAAACGATCTTCCACTTTCCAGGTGTTAAGAATGATGCCATTTCTGGTTCGTCTTTTCCAGGAACTGCAGCAGGATGCTGGTCTTGTCTAATCCATTTAGGAAAGTTGTTTCCAATGATTCGGGTATGACCCTTTTGCATTTCAATATTATGTGCCATTAATTTAATTCCAATCTAGCTGTAGGTGTATCAATTTTTCCAAGAATCATAACATTAAATGCTATGCTAATTCTATCTGCGGTTTCATCTTCAGTAAATCCTTTGTCCACACCATGGTACATCCAGCTTGGCCACATCAACAATGTGCCTCGCTTTGGTGGGAATCTAAACAATCCAGCATTGAATTCAAACATACGATCATAGGATGGTTCAAAAACTCTTGCAGCTGGTCTGGGATCGACAAATGCAGTTGAACCACATTTCTCTGGTGTTTTAACATACAATAAACCAGACACAAGACTATTTGGGTGCAGGTGCACTGGATGTCTGTGATTTGGATTAGTTACATTTGCCCACATACCACTGATGTAGTGTGCATCTCTTTTAACACCGAGAAAATCTAAAAAGTTTTGAGTCTCAGCAAGAACAATCTTACCAAATTCAATAAAAGGCTCTCCCATTTCTGGACTGTGTAAGTCATCGCTTGTAACAAAATTACCTGCTTCAAAATTACCTTGTTTATTATCTCGCATTTCCAAGATTCGTTTTTCTAACTTATCACAAATGGATGTGTCTTCCAACTCTCCAGTAATTAGTGGTGTAGGAAACAGTGCAGTTATACCTGCATTAACTAGGTAATTAGTTTCTCCAGTTGCTTTTTGTTGCTCTTCACTCATACTTTATTCACCTCAATTTTACATTTGTTTAAAAAATCTATTCCGAATTCATCACGATAAGAGTTTCGGTAGTACACTGTATTTATACCTGCTCCATGTATCAACTTAGCGCAATGAATACAAGGAGCATGAGTGCAGAATAAACTGGAGCCATTGCCTGATTCACCATCACGAGCCAATTTGATAATTGCGTTTGCTTCAGCATGAATAACCTCATCTTTCGTTACTGTAGTTACTGTGTCATCTGAATGTTGCACGATGTTCTCACATTCGTTTGTCCAACCAGAGGGCATTCCATTATATCCAATAGAGATGATCCGATTGTCTTTCACGACAACCGCACCGACCTGCAATCTAACTGCACTGGACAACTGGGCGAATCTCTCCGCAGTGTCCATGAAAGCATCAACCCATTTTTGTTTCATCGTATTGTTGTTTGTCCAACAACTGCTCCAGGTTTCTGTAGTGCTTCTTCACGACGCTTTTTATATTCTTCGTTTTCGACTGGTAACAATTCAATACCTCTTGGTTGCACTGCAGAAACTACTGGTGCTGGCTCTTCATCAAGATTCTTAAATCGATCATCACGAGTCCTGCCATTATTTGCTGGTCGAGTTAGTCGTTGTGCATCTTCTGTTGCAATCTTAAACTGCACATATGCACGATACACATCACCCTCTTTGAAGACAGCAACATTCTCTCGTTTGAAGAATCCAATCGCTTGTTTCACTTGAACCTTTGATACACGATCAATTTCTCGTTCAACTGTTTGTCCACTCTCAAGAGTAGACTCACGAGTAACAGAATTTACATCTGTCTTCAGTCGTTCAGCGATCTGAATCTTAGCATTGATAGTTGCCTTGTCAATTGCAAACTGCATATCTTTTGAAGTGTCTGTGGCAGTAACCACGATGAACTTATTGTCATCGGGATCTTTTGCAAGATACCACTGGGGGATATTGTCTATTTTATTGGCTGGAACCTCAACTGTTTTGTTGGGATCTGCCTTGAAGGTTGAACAACCAGATAAGACTATCAAAGATGCAAGGGTGCATGTCATAATATATTTCATTTCAAATTCTCCTAATTACAAAATTGTGATAAACTACTCGCCTAGAATAAATCGGCACTGACGATATCTGTCGATAAATCTCATCTCTCGTCATACTGCTTCTAAAAGTAATCTTATGTTTGGTGAAAACTGCCATCAATGTTTCTTTACTTTCATTGATACCATCGGGGACAACTGCATTCCATCCTCTAGGTAATGTCAGCCTACCATCAATAAGATTGCTCTTAATTCCATCGTAAGGATACATCAGATGCATCTTGTCACCATAAACACTGAACAAGTAAACATACAATGGCTCTTTAGTTATGACATCGAATCGATAGAGTTTACCATCAAGGGCGATCTCTTGAGCATTGAGTATATCTCCTGCCAATTGACGACCTTGTTCAACTTCAATCTTTACTTCGACAACACAACTATCTCGTCTGTCCTTAACTGTTTCATTAAGAACTTTCCGCAGAGTACCAGCAGATTCAATCTCAGTCTTTTTTATGTACTGACATTCAATCCCCTCAGCATTTCTTTCCTTACAAACATACTGCTTCTTTACTTCAAATTCTTTAACAGCATACTGCTCAAGTGCATCGCTAATAGCAGATGCTCTGGCTATATTACAGTCTCTGTCTTCACCAGTTCCAAACGAAACATCTGCGTAAGCATTGGTGCATACAGCCAAACATAATATAGCAAGTGCTTTCACTTTATGCTTTCGAATCCTCGATGATCTTATCTAATGCTGCAGCTGCATCCCAGTACTCTTCTGCAAGACCTCGCCACTTAACCACTTCAACTTCGTCACCTTCCCAGCGACTCCAAGTCGTACCATCCCAATTACAATACTGTGGTTCGAAGTACTGCGTAGTTGTTACTTCATAGCGACCAACTTTGTCTGGATTAGTTGCAACACCGAACCAATCAGTGCGTTCTAAATCGTTTAGTTCTTCTTCAAACTGCTCTTCTTCGTATCGTTCTAGATCTTCAAGAGCATTGGTAAAGTCAAGAATGTCCTCAGGTAATTCTTCAATCGAAGCACGATCTGTCCAATCCATTTCGTAGTAGTCATCACAACCATCTTCAAAACGACCAGCGAATCCCATTCCAGGTTCATGATACATTGCACGAACAGACCAACCTTCTGTTTCCAAGTATTCATAGAGTGTCACTGGAGGTGACCATGCAGAATCAAAGTGCATAACAATAGTGTTGTCGTCTTCTCGTTCCCAATCCATCATGGAAACATCCCACTTACAACCCCAGTTCTCACAAGACCAAGCATAATCCCACTCACCAGCAGGATTAGGTCTCAAATAATTAAATGGTTGAGCATCTTCTTTAAGCAACTCTTGCTCAAGACCATCAATCACTTCTTTACTATCGTGGTGCACTGTGGCACTGTTATAACACCAATTCGGCATAGTTCACTCCATTCATAATATGTTTCAGTTAATCTATTATACTACAAACCATGTTGCATGTCAAGCATTATTTTGTTGCAAGTTTCTCTTTCCATTGAGCAATTGCAGGAATGATTCCAGCATCAGATACAAGTTTCCATGTAATCTTTGGATACATCTTCTGCAACTTCTGGTCTTTAACTGCAATAAGAATTGCAGCCTCAGTAGGATGGATACCTTCCAACAGACCAATAAACAATCCTTCTCGTTTGATTGGCTTCAAGTCTTGACGCATGAAGACATACATCTTCTTTGCTTCCAGAAACAAGTTTGTGTCACACATTCCAACTGGTTGATCAGCAGGTTTAAATGGTGGCTCACCTTCTGGTAATAGCATCTTGTGTGATGGTAAGAAGTTGTGAGCAAACAATACCTTTAGTAGAAATTCATCTTTGTGTTTCTCAAGTGTCTTAGGATCGTCATTGATTTCTTTAAGTATTTCGGTCACATATTGTTTCATTAAAAATCCTCTAGTTCGTCTAATAGTAAACGGCAACGATGCTCAATCAAATAATTCATGATAGTCATCTTATCACCACTCGGTTGTGTATTTATGTATGCTTTGATAATGTCCTCAGAAACATCTGGTGGGATATGATCAAAGTCAACCAGTACACTATTGCGTTGCCAATTGCGTCGTTCTTCATCAGTTTTGCATGCAATGAATCCATTATCAAAGAACTCTTGTAGTCGTTTAGCACTCATTGGCTTTTGTCGTTCACCCTTCATGAATACATCGTCTTTACTAAGAATGTTTGGCACTCCATCACCAGTATCACCCTTAACGATATGCTCGATCTTATGCTCAATAATTTCCTTATGCGTTGCAGTGATATATTTCTTCTGCATCGGAGACCATTGCTTCACATTGTTGAACAACTGTAACTGCTTGAAGTCTTTATCAGAGGACAGAATCAATACCTTCTGTGGATCTTCAACAAGTCCTTCTTGTACTAGAAGATTCTCTTGTAAATACTTTACCATCACTGCAATGATGTCGTCTGCTTCTGCACGATCCACATGCAATACACGATAAGGAAAGTGTGTTGCAAGGTCAGTACGCATTTCTGATAGTGTGTCAAAGATCAGAGTCCAATCCAGATCTGATTTATCTCGATTGCTCTTACGCATACCTTTGTAGAACTCAAAGTATTCCTTACGCCAGTACTTACGACCATCGCAACAGATGACTAACTCTCCGTAATCTTTACCATACTTCTTCTTGTATGACTTCAATGTGGACAGAGTCACATGACGAATAAGATTCTTCACCTCTGCTTCACTACCTTTCAACTCACGCTGGAAAGTAAGGATGGCTGCAAGTGCCACCTGACTATAATCAACTAATATCATATTAAAATGCTCCCAGCAAAATACATTCTTCATTGACACGACCATTCGGTACAGTTACCGTAGTGGTTAATGGTTTCATTGCACCATTCAATGGTCGCTTGCCCAATGTTAATCCTTTAAAGAATACATCTGGCTTACGCAACATCTGTGTTTTGGATTCTTTCACATCGAATCCGATAATTGTAGTACCCTTAACTGTGAGCACATCATTGATTGCTTTGTAAACAGTTACCTTACGATACTTCGTGTTGTATACCCATACTTCAGACGATCCAACAATCGTCTCTGGTTTAATTGACTTGAGATTCAAATCAGCAAATTCTTTCATGTACTTCATCTTGGCAACCACTTTACTTGGTGGTTGTGCTTTACGCTTTCGTGGAGCACGATTCGCTTTGGCAGTCTGTACTTGCTGACTACAATCAGCAATAATACCTTCCAAGAACTCAGCAAACTTCTTTAATTCTCGTTTGGTGAAGTTGGAATATCCTTCGATGAGTTGTTCGTCATCACCTTGGATGGCTTCACGAATTTCTTCCAACTGTCCAACATAGAACTCTCCGATTCGCTTTGCAATTGGTGCTGCCACTTCATTTGATAGTAGATAGTTCTTTGTCGAGAAGTCAGACTTTTTCGTTTGAGTGAATTCATCTATTGCTCCATCTATTTCTCCAGCAAGGTCATGTGCTTTCTCTTCCATTCGCTGTTGAATGGAGATGACATTAGTTGGTAGTTTTTCTACTTCAACCTGTTCAACAATTTTCTTAGCATCCTCTAACAATTCTTTCAACTTGTTAGTGTAGAATGGACTAATATTACTCAGTTGTTTCAAGTCTGTCTGCTCATTTGACATGAGACGACATAGTGAACCAAATGTTGTAAATTTGTAGTCAGGGAGTTTCTTGAGTTGTTTAGCAATTTTTAGTTCCTTCTTTGTGAAGAAATCAATTGTAAACATCTTCTGTTCTTTCGCACCAGTGTTGACAGAGTAGTATGTCAACGCACGACTCAGACTGGTCGTAAAGTCCAGTTGGTCGAGTGTTGGTTCGAACTTCTTTTGTGACAACAGAATTGATTGATTCTTTGCACGACGCTTTGCAGTATTCACAGCCATAGGTTTGTAACCTCCATAATATAATATCTATTATACCGCAATTCGCAATTAAAGACAAGCACTATTTTGAAGTAATTTTCTCGTATAGTTCCACGAAGTCCTCGTGGTCTGCAACCTCTTGGGCGAGATTCTGTTTGTGATATGTCTTTGCAATCTTGGAAATAACTTTCTTGGGAATTTGCAATGTATCAGACTGTTCTTTAACGATCTCACGAATTAGATCTCGTTCTGCCTCAGTACGAATCATTGAGTTGCTAATCTCTTGAATTGCATCTTGTAAAGTTTTCTTCTGTTCAGGTGTTAATGCGTAATTCATTTCTTACCTCCAAATGATACTCCATTAGTTCCACCAACTACACCACCAAGAATGACTGTTGCCATCCATGTTTCAAGTGTAACTGGGATTGCCAATGCAGGGAATAATGTATTCAGTGACCAAATAGTTGCTATTGGGAATATAACCAACAACACCAATATTACTATAAATACGAATAAAATTTTCATAGATTAAAACTCACTTTAGTTACGGAGTCCCATCGGAAGGATCTCCATTCTTGCTTTTCTGTATCAAATACTCGGACTGCGGAACCAGAATCCTTGCTACTTGCCCCTTCTGTTTTTGGGTGCTTGTCTGTTGGAATTCGTCCTTCAACGAGAGTGCATCGCATATCTCTATTTGTACCATCTTTTTTGGTAAAAGTAACGCACAAGTCTTTGATGTTTTCATCGTGTAGTACTCCAAGAGTCCATGTTTTAAATTCGTCAAACTCTTTATCCGTTTTGAACACTGTTTGCATTGTCAATTTCCCTTTTCAAATCTTCAATAATTGGACCAAAAAATGTTATGAATTCTTTGGTATCATAAAATGTAGTATGCCCATGGTCTGTTAAAATCTTTCCATCTTCTTTATGTGAAGTTTGCTTGATTGAAAACTCCACTAAATCCCATGGATGTGACTTAACAGTAATTACCCTGCGCAAACCTTCCCGAACTAATTCATACTCATAGTTCATCTGTTGCCTTTCTGTGCTTAGGTTGACGAATGTACTGAACCTTGCTCTCCACTTTTCGCATGCGATATTTTGGAGTGCGTAAATCCTTTGCTATTGGATTTCTAGGTTTCATTGTTCTATTATACACGATCTTTCCTTACAAGGCAAATTTCTTTAGTACTTCTTTTGCATCGTTGCAGTTGCCCATTACATTATCCATCTCTGCGAGAATAATCATTTGTTGCAGGCTATCTGCAAGTTGCTGGTCTTCCTCATCTAATAGATCATACCATTCTTCGTATTCTTCCATAGAATCTAAAGTCCACATATGATCAAGCATCTCAACTTGATACTCAGTCAGGTTTTCTATTTGAATCATACCATTTCCTTAATGTTTGACCACTTGGCTAACTTTATTCGTTTGGCTTGTGCTGCTCTTGCAACTGCACCTGCATCGATGATTTCTTCTTCTGTTAGCATCTCAATCATGCAAAGTAAATCACCAATTTCTTCTTCGAGTCGTTCACGATTGGTAGCACCATTGTGCTCACCATCAACTCCGAATCGGAACACCTTACTTATCGCTTGCGCAACTTCAGCACATTCTTCTTGACAGATAAGCATTATTTCTTCCTGTCGTGCCGACTTCATTCTATTCACTGCAAATTTATTCACATTTTTCTCCAAAAACTTCTTTTTCAGCTTCAGTCAACAGCACATTTGCAAATTGCTGACAGAAAATACTAAACCACAGTTCATTCAGCAGTGGTGCTGGAGCACCTGCTTTAACTACCAATGCTCTCAATTCATCATTCATAATCAACCCCAATCTTTCTTATCACCGTATTGCTCATTGTAATCGTAACCAGCATGGTATGCTTCCAATTCATCTGGTTCAGTTGCTTCTATTCTTGGACCAGATCCACCACCAACTCCACCACGATGTGGGTCACGAGCACGATGGTAGTAAGAGTCAGCTGAACCACGATCAAAGAATGATCCATGGCTTTTGTCAAACATTGAAGTCAGTGCTTGTGCTTCTTTATAAGTCATTCTAATCATTATTGTTCTCCATAATATTGAGCATCATCGTTTGCCACTTCATCGGCATACGACAAGTATTCGTATTGTTTTTCAAGTTCTAAATTTTCACGCTGTTCAAATGCGTCTTGAACCATTTGAATTGGAATGTTAAGTTTAATTGCGATAAACTTAACGGACATACCTTGTTCAATTAAGTCATCAATTTCCATTGCTAATTCAGCCATTTTACTCATAATTATACCTTTGAAATTTGAACATTGTAAGAAATACGATTCATCTTGTGGTCATACACTGTCATCGTTGACGAAACACCCACTGCATTAAACATGCATTCAAACAACTGACGCACTGCTGCATTCACCCCAACAGAATCACCGACTCCACGCTTAATGGCTGCACCAGTCGTATAAAAAGATACGCCATTCACAATCACACGATATTTCATAATCAATCCTTATTTAAAAACTATCAAAGCCAACAAGATACTGTTAAAGAAGAAACCGACTGCATTTGATACGATATACAGCGTATCTTTTTGCACGATTGCCCTAAACAAGAACAACATCAAACCAGACCAGACCAGAATCACCATGCTTACTGGTGGAACCCTGTCTGAATAACCCATAATCACACCAAGTGTTGTTGGGAGAGTCGCACCATGAATCAGTATCATTCCAACCCAACCACTTATTGCACCTAACTTTTTAATCACATTTTCATTTTTCATACACCTATTATACAGTATATTGCAATTAAAGACAAGCACTTTTTGGCAATAAAAAACCCCTGTAGATACAGGGGTTTAGGAGGGTTAATAACCCTACAGGTTGTGGGGTTATCTAGTCGTTTCGAGTGTTCCTTGTTGGAGGATCATCGGGTAGTAAGTCCATCGATGGGGCTGGAGGTGGAGCCATTGGCATTGGTCTTGGTGCCATTGCGACTGGCGCAGGTACGCTAGGTGTTGTTGGCATGCTTGGTGTTGGTGCATTTGCTGCTGCTCCTGCTACCTTTTCTTGTGTTCTACCGAATGCTGCAATACCAAGAACTGCACCCATTGCTAGGTGAAACAATCCTGCGCCTTGCAGAGTTAATGGATTCCATTGAGTCACTTGTTGTTTAGTGAATACTTGGATCAGTGCCCATAAAATTGGAAATATAACCATGTCCATCATACAGACTAACATGTACATCCAACCCATGGCTGGACGCCATTTCTTCTGCATCCAGTCTTCGTCTTTTTTAACTTCTTCTGCCATCTTTTTCTCCTAGAACCAGAGCCATAAGCCCTGTGACATTAACACAATACCAATTCCTGCTACACCAAAACTAGCCCAGAACATAGTCATACTAACAGCAAGAATAGATGCTGATAGTAATACAATTGCTAACTGGTATGCAGTTGATGCATAACTCATCCATGGACTGCGTAGTTTTGCAGCGTCTCTTTCCGCTTCTAATTTCTCAGCACGAGCACGAATATCTCTCATGCCGTCTTTTGGTTCACTCTCGTAACGATCAATTTTTTTCTTTAATTGTTCTGCATATTTCTTATCGCCACGAACTTCTGCATCATGCAATGCATACTCTGCTGCAGTTTTCTTAATGCTCTTTGCTTGATAGAAACTCCATTCACTACCTGCCTTGATAGTATTACCAAGAATAGTGCTAGAGTATGAACCACCAAAATATGCGTTCACTGCGAGCAACAAAGCAAACACAGAAATGACCATACCTGCTTTGTCTTTGATTTTTGCTTCTCGCTCTGAACGAGAACCCACTGGATGCTTTGGTGCGTCTGGATCTTTTGGTTGTTTAGTTACTAAATTTAATACTGAATCTATGAGTGCCATATTACCAATCCTTATAGTTGCCTTTGTTTGTTTCTAATGATTTCAAGTTTGCTGGAATCATCGGTGAGAAGTTAATTCCAGTATATGCTTCGATGTCAGAGATTGACACAACATATTTTTCTATTTCTTTTGGATCCAACTTAGCATTCGGAAACATGAATGCAATTGATGCATTTCGTTTTGGATCAATAACGATCTTATAAACGAAAGATGGAACTTTTACACCATTACCCATAGTCTGAGAGTTAGCGTCAAAAATCGTACCTGTAATAATATTTAAGTGCCCATATTTGGATGCCCAAAATCTCGTGTTCTCTTCTAGATACTTCCAAATGCCACGATTGTTTCCTGGACTTTGTGGCATCATATTTGTTAGCAAAAAACTTTCACTCATTACTCCTGCATCGTAAGTGAAGTTTGCTGCAGGTGCCATGTGACCACGATCCAAACCTGAACCGACATAGTCTTTTAGAGTTACACGATATGGTGCTGGGATTTCTGGATCTTCACGGAAATCATCTTTACGAGAGACTGCCTTAGTTACTAGCAGTTCTGGTTTGATAACTTCAGCTACCCAGTAAGCGACTTTAGTTTGATAGTTGTAATTAACGGCATAACCAGTACGACATAGGTACTGGTTATTACCCTCAACTGCTACCTGTGGAGCACCCCAAACTACATGTTGGGGACAAGATGCATCAATCGGATTTGCTAATGATAGCGATGCGAATAATGCTAAAAATATACCTAAAAATTTCTTCATTTCAACCCACTTATTGTTATTATTATGAATTATTTAGCTAAAGGGTTATCTAACGCTCTTTGAATCTTGCGTTCTACTTCTTTCTCTAGGTTTTTAGCAGAAGATTCAGCTTCTTTTCTAACTGCTCTAACTTCTTGCTCAGTTTCTCGTTGGCTCTGTTTAGAACTACGCTCTACAGTCTCAACAACTCCCTCTAGACGACGAATATCGTTCTTTAAGTCGTTCTTGATATCACGAGTATAGTCGCTAGTCTTTTGGCTGTTCTCTTCAATAACAGCAAGTTTCTTATAAACTTCTGTTAAATCTGGAGTCACATACTTGGCGATTTTATCTTTCATGCTCTGATAGTCTTTATAAACTTCAAAGCAACCATAAAGACCACCCAGTGTAGAAGAAACGATAGTGAAAGCAATCATTAGTTTGGCTGGAGTGAACTCATATCCACCGATACTAATAACTGTATCTTTACTAGCGTACTTCTTTACTGCTGCTTCTGCTTCGTCAATCTTAGCATTGACATCTTTTATTTCTTCTGACATCTTAATTCCTTTATCTTCCTATGTAATGTTTAGGTTGTGCATCTTCTTTTCTTTGTTTCTCAGTTTTTGGGAATAAATCATAACCCAACTGAGGATACTTCTTCATTCTATCTTGAGCAACGAATACCATTATAACAAAAGTAAATAATAATATTCCTATAAATCCGCCAATCCACCAAGTCCATACATAGACTTTTTTCATAAATCTAGCGTGTTGGACATCGTGTTTATGTTGTAGTTCAATTTGTTTCTTTAATGCAACTGCTTGTCGTGCGTTTAATATTTTAGACTGCTGTAATACTTCTGTCCAAAGAGCACCCAATTCTGGTGGGCTTTGGTATACCATTATCTCACGCAACTCAACTTCCATCTGCTCCAATTTTTTCTTCATCAATACTCTTTGAAGAGCACGACTACCTACGGAAGCATCACCAGTGTATAATTGATATGATCTTTTTTCTTCTGCCTCAAATACTGCTATACATTTCGCTTGATTATCAAAGAAAGCACCAAGATGTTGACCCAACTCAAAATAAACATCACCTGAATCTTTCTTGTTTAATTCTTTTACTCTTGCTTTCTCTTCATTTAATTGTTTAACTGCAGCTGGTGGTGGTGTTTTACCTTTTGCGGCATAAGCACCATGGAACTGCTCATCTAGATCTTTGAGTACATCCTTTATATCACCAGCTGCACCCTTTATGTCTTTGTAAAGTTTACACCCTGCCTTTATAGCTGATACTGCACCATTAGCGAGAGCAAATAAAGTTAATGGATCCATTATTTACTTTCATATTGCTTCTCCACCATCTCATTGTGAAGTTTATCAGTACCACCAAACATTCTCAGATTGGCACGATTATCAATTGTCTTTTGATTTCCATAAACTTGATATGGTTTATAGAATTGTTGTTGAACTATCATCTGTCTGCTATAAGCATCAAATCCAGGAGTGAACCCCATTGCTTGGATAACTACATTCTGAACTGCTTTCTGTGCTTCTAAATCTGATGCTTTGCCCATTTCACCAGCAAGATTTTTACCTTTTTCTACTGCTTCTGCTTTTGCTGCTGCTTCTCTTCTTTCTTGAATTGCTTGTCGAGCAGTTGGTGCTGCTGGTTTATCAGATGACGCTTGAGTAGTATTAGTATTCTGTGTCGGAGAACTGCCTCCAGTGCCTTTCGGAGCATCATCTTTTCTATCCTCTTGTTTATTACCGCCACCTCTTGGTTCATTCTGAGCCATTTGTTGTTGTGGAGCAGGTGGAGGTGGAGCTAATTGAACTGCAGCAGCAGGTGCTGCAGTAGAGTTCGTTGTTGGTACTGGGGTGGCAATCACTCTATCCACATTAGTATCGCCTGTTCTAGAAACACCAGTAGAAACTGTACCATCGGTACTAATTGTTGTAGAAGCAGATGTAGTAGATGAAGTTGTTGATGTTACTGATGGTGCAGTTTGAGCAATTACACCTGCTGTTGCTACAGTTGATGCCATGTTCTGTTGTTCAAGTAACATTCTTGTAGCATAAGCGGTAGAGTAATTAGGACAAGTTCTATCGTATAATCCATCTAAAGCGCATTGTTGTGCTTTGTATGCTGCAGCGTATCCATCGCAGGTTGTTGAATATAGTGGATTTGCTGTACATTGTTGTTGTAGATATGCTGAAGCATAGCCAGCGCAGTCAGTAGCATAAAGAGCATTTGCATAACATTGTTGATCATGATAAGCATTTGCATAACCTGGACAGTTTCTATCATAAAGCGCAGTTAAAGAACACTGATAGTTAAAATACGCATTTTGGTATCCAGGACATGTTGGATCGAATAACGAGCTAATTGCGCACTGTTGAACCGTATATGCTGCTTGGTATCCTGAACAAGATGGCGATGATAGTGGATTGATAATACATTGATCAACAGCACCAGTACCATTAAGAGCACTCCAACTAAACCCTGTAGTTGGACCTTGAAATCCCAGTCCATTATAGTACTGGACATACTCACCCTTAGATAAATCTCCAGTCATACCGATGGTAACACCTTGTGATGGTGAAATAAATGTTCCACCATAACGAACATCAAATGTACCTGTATTGTTTATTTGCAGTTCAAATGTATTGAGATTATTTGTTTGTCCATATTGACTTGTGTTGTACCAACCATAAGTCATAGAATTTGATGTTCCACGATAGTAAGTAGTCTGTCCAGAATAATCCACCAAATCTGTCCATAGTGGCATAATTGAATAATTGTGCCCAGTATTCGTGTTGGTTGTTAGATTTGCTCCATGACAACAGAAAGAATTGTTCCAATTTGGCCAGCCACCTGCAGGAACTGGTCTACCAAATTGTACAACACCATTGCTATACATTGTTGATTGATCAAATACCTGTCCCCAATAAGGGAATTGAAATGGTAATGGTACATTTCTCCACCCATCATCGCCAAGTTGGATGAGAGTGGAATCTGTCATATTATTGATGTTCTGAAGTGGAAGTGCAGCTGAACCATGACCAACAGTTATTGATAGTCCAGAATCTCCAGGAATTGGAATTGATACTAAACTACCAGTACCACCATTAACAGTGGTAACAGTTAAGTTAGTTCCTGGAATTTGTACTTGTGCGTGTGCCTTCGGCAGTATTGCCACTAAAATAATCATTAGCAGAAATACTACAAGGTAACGCATTACTCTCTACTCTTGACTTTTTGAGGTTGTCTCTTAGGATCTGCTGTCCAAATTTCCTTGGCAGATTCACCGATCTTACCATCGACTGGACAAGGAGTTCCTGCATTCATCATTGCTGAGAATACTCGTTCATCTTGACACATAATGGCAACTGCGGCAACTTTCATACCCATGTCGTAAACACCACGAGCAAGTTTAAGTCTTTCGCAGTTTGTATCGGTCATGGTAGAACCAAAACTAATACCTAGAATTTGAGTTTGTGCTGCACCTGATACACCGACTGCGCAAACATCGGAGTTGATGACTGTTACTGCTGGAGCCACTGCAGTTGGTGGAGGGGATTTTACTGTTGTTGTGCTTGTAGAATTAGAATTTGAATCTGTCGTGCTTCTACTTGTCGAGTCGGTTACAATGGGATCTGCCATTGTAAGTGATGTAGCCATGATAAAAAGCACCGCTGTAGCGATCTTTTTGATCATTTTGAAACCTTTTTGTAATTATAGTTATAAGAGATTCATTAAGTAATGCAACTCACATCTACAATTATTTAGGAGTAGTGTGTTATCCGACGAATATTTATTTATTGGTCGGAAATACGACTACTTCTTTTGCAACTCATCTACTTCTTTTTCGATAGTTTTTACACCTGGAGATGAAAACACACTCTGGACTTTGTTCAAGAATGATTGTGCTTTCGAGGGTTGTTGACCAGTTTCTTCCATATATCGACCAACTTGTTTTCGATTATATAGTTCTGGTTCCCAATCCTTAGTTGGTTCGTCTACTTCAATTTCTGGAATTTCAGACTCCAACAAGTCATTAACTTCTTTTTTAATTTCTTCTGGAACAACAGTTGTTTCTGGTTGTTCTTTGGAAAGATGTTCTGTCATATGATCAAACACAGGAGTTGTGCTCGGTTCATTGATTTTTATTTCGTCATTAAGTCTAATTTCTACTTTTTCTGGAAAGTCTTCAACAGGTGGTTTTTGAAAGAAGTCATTCCACTTCCTTCCACCAGTATGTTTAAGATTCCAGTTTGCAGCGATTAATAATAAAACTGCCAATGGATCAAATACAATAACAATGAGAATGGTGACGATGCGAACTGCTTTCTCAAGCATGGTTGTGTCATTCGCACTTTCGTCACCATATATCAATGCAGCAATGTATTTTATTGGTCCAACTTCTGCTTCGACTTTCCTGACTTCGCTGGCGATTGGCGCACGCTCTTCGTTGTACTTGGCGATCTTGGCTTGCGCTGTACCGATTTCGTTGAGGATTCTGGCTCTGTCTTTTTGCTGGGCTCTACGGACGGTAATGGCTCGCTCTGTTCCTTTGGTGTCGTCTGTTCTTGCGATGGTTTGATCAACTTGAGCATCGAGTTGAGAAAGTTCTTTACGATTTGCATTGATATTTTCCTTTTCTGTTTTAATCTTCTCATCAAGTAATGCTAACTTAGACTGAACATCTCCCGTAGGAATTGCCTGATCCAAGTGTGCCTTTGATAAGAATCCGAAAATGCCCATAGATGTTAATAACATTAACACTACCAAGGCAACTACAAAGTATGACTTCATCAATTTTGGAATTTCTTTCCAGTTTCGATAGAGCCATGATGCAACTACGAGTTTCGATGCTTCAAGCAAAGAACCCATAAGAGCAATCGGTACAACAGCTGCAGCAAAAATTGCGATGAGACCCATCACTGCGTAATATGCAGCTAGAGCCGACAAAGAAAGTGCAACTGTAAAAAGTAAATATGTCATAGTTTGTTTTTAATATGAGAGCCATGGACTCGGACAGAAATCTGTCCATTGTAGTAGTCGTCTGACTCCAACACCTTTCGTGCAAACTGTTCTCGTGCTTCTATGTAAGAACATTCAGCTTTGGATTTACAAAAGAAAAGAATCTCACGAAGGAAGTTGTCCTTTCCGAGAGACTCTACATCTTTATTTAGTTCTATACTCGAACCATAGTACTCCATCCAATCAGAGTCTATTTTGCTACGGATCTTTTTGCGTTTCTTAGTTCCGTTTTTCTGTTTCACCATCTTGTATGTAGTCTTGGCAAACTTAGATAACTTCTTACCAACATACATACGACTACTGGCTTTGTTCGTAATTAAATAAACAAAGCCAACACAATCATCAGGTAGTTCCTCAATAATTTCGTTATTATAAAGCCACATTAGAATAATCAGTAGTATAAACTACTATTTATTCTTCCTCGTCGTAGTCGTCTTCTTCGTAAATATCGGCAGAACAAATAGGGCAGTAAACGATGTCTTCCAATCGTTCTTCTGACTTGAGTATAATCTTACCTCTTGCCTGACATTCATTACATTCAAAAATCTTAGTTGTCATTTTAAATGGTTTCCTTTAATGCGTCCAATGCTATATTTCCAGAAATAGAAATTCTACGATTTTCTGTTGTATAAAATGGATACACACAATGTTTTAAATTTGCGGGGAACATTATAAGAGTTCCTTCCATGCTTTTATCAACTGCAATAGTATGATGTAATTGGTCACCAACTATAGAAAGATATGAAAATTGGAATGTTGATGCAAATTTTGAATTGGTTAGTTCTTCCTCAATATTATACGGTATAGTCATCCAGATACTATATGATAAAACTCCATCATGATCATGACTTGGTATATATTCACCTCGCTCTTGCACATTTATCCATGGATCAAGTGCAATAGATTGTGTTTTATGGCAGTTGGTTTTATGTTTTTTGACAAAATCAGTATTCTGCTGTATATACAACTCAGATAAACCTAAAACATATTTTTTTAAATTTTCATTATTTTTAATAAGATAATGTTTAGCAGTTCCTGTACCAGATAATCCTGATGCCATTTCTACTAAGGATCCATCGTTGTATCTAGTTTTCTCAGCCTCGATACATTCCTGTTTCAATTGCAAAAATAAATCATTTGGTAATCTGCTTTCTAGAATATCAAAATTACTTGGAGTAAACCACCCAGAAATCATTTTATGCTTTCCCCCAAACATCACCCCATGTGCCAGACAATGCACCCTTTGCATAATCAGTAACACGATTCTCAAAGAAGTTTCCGTGTACTGGTGCGTTGATCATTTCTTCAACCCATGGTAGTGGATTCTTTTTAACTTTAAAGATACCTTTCATGCCAAGAGAGATTAGACGACGATCTGCAATGTAACGAATGTACTGTTTAACATCTGCTGCAGATAACTCACGCATGTCTGCACCTTGGTAGCAAAGATCAATAAACTTATCTTCTAACTCTACCATCTTCTCAGCAATTGTGTATATCTTACCCTTTAGTTCATCATTCCAGATCTCAGGATTTTCTTTGATATACTCACGGAACAATTTAATCATTGACTCCGCATGAATTGTTTCATCAGCAATAGACCAAGTAACAATTTGACCCATACCCTTCATCATACCATGACGAGGAAAATTAAGCAACATGATAAAAGAACTAAACAACTGCATACCTTCAGTAAAGGCACTGAAAACAGCAATATGCTCAGCAGTACTAGCGATAGTACCATTGCGACTAGAAAGGTCAAGTACATAGTCATGTTTATCTCTCATCTCTTGATATTCAAGAAACTCATTGTATGTAGATTCTGGCATACCAAGAGTTTCAATTAAATGTGAGTAAGCAGCAATATGTAATGCTTCTCTTGCTGCAAAACCCATCAACATCATTCTTACTTCAGGTTGTGGGAAATACGGTAGATAATTATTAACATAACCACCAGCCACATCAATGTCTCCTTGAGTGAAGAATCTAAAGATGTTTGTGAGGAATAGTTTTTCCTCAGCAGTTAGTTTCTTCTTCCAATCTTTAACATCTTCTGCCATTGGCACTTCTGAATGGAGCCAATGTGCTTGTTCATGTTTCAACCAAGCATCATATGCCCATGGATAGTTGAATGGTTTGAAGTATGTTCTTTGATCTGTTAGTCTTGATTTTGTTTTAGTTATCATCTTATCCCTCACAAGCCATGCACGCACCATCATCTGTGGTCAATGCTGTCAAGTCAATTTCCTTAATAATGTCTCGTTCAATTCGTTTTGATACCTTGTCTGCTTTAGCAATCTTATCACTACGGCAGTAGTACATAGTCTTCAATCCAGACTTCCATGCTTGGAAGTGAACAGCGTGGATGTACTTGATATGACTATCTGGTCTAAAGAATACATTCAACGATTGTGCTTGATCGATATATTGTTGCCTGTCGGCAGCGTGTTGAACGACCCAACGCTGGTCGATTTCCATAGAAGTCTTGAAAACATCTTTTGTCCAGTCTTCCATCCAATCCAAGTGCTGAACTGAACCATCGTTCGCAATGATGCTAGACCACACTTCGTCTGCCCAACCCTCTTTATGATTGGCTGATTCTTTTTGGATGATTTCATCTAGATACCTATTCTTGTTTAGGTGAGAACCCGAAAGAGTATCTTGACGATAAGCATTGGCACGATAAGGTTCAATGCTAGGACTAGTATTGCCCATAAGAATGGAAGAAGAAGCATTGGGAGCAATAGCCATAAGATGACTAAAGCGATTCCCAGTACCCACTGCATCAGGTGCTTCACCTCTCTCCAATCCCAGTTCTTTATTCGCAACATCTAATTTCTCTCTTATTGTTTTAAAGATTTGTTTATTTTTACCAACTGCCAATGATGATTCCCATGGAAGATTATTCTTCTGTAGATATGCATGCCAACCTAGCGCACCAATGCCGATACTTCTTTCACGAGTTGCTGAGTACTTTGCACGCTTAATTGAGGAAGGAGCATGATCAATAAAATACTGCAGAACATTGTCAAGCATTTCAGCAACATCACGGAGGAAATTCGGTTCGTCTTTCCATTCATCATAATACTCCAAATTCAAAGATGATAAACAACATACTGCTGTTCGTTTCTCATTTGTTGGTAGAATAATCTCAGAGCAAAGGTTTGATTGATTAATCTTTAGTCCAAGATCCTTTAACCATTGTGGCATTTGACGATTTGATTCGTCAATAAAATGTAGGTATGGTTCACCTGTCATCATACGCATCTCAAGGATCCGTTGCCATAATTCTTTTGCGGATACTGTTTCACGAACTTCATTGGAAGCAGGATCCACTAATTTCCAAGAGTCATCAAACTCTGGATCAATCATACACTGCTCAATGATTTCCATAAATGCATCAGGAATGTTAATACCATGGTGCATGTTTAGAGTACGCATGTTTTGATCGCCTGTCGGCTTGCGCATCTCTAAGAAATTTATAATGTCTGGATGATCAATAGACAGGTAAGCAGCATAACTGCCCCTGCGAGTACGACCTTGGCGATATGCCAATGAACTTGCGTCATACATTTTGAGGTGAGGCATGACACCAGTAGATTTATCGTCTGCTGAACGAATACCAAAACCGATGCCAACACCACCCCCAAGCATAGAAAGCCAATTAGTTTCTGATAGATTATCAACTAGTCCCTCCGCAGTATCTTCAATGTAGTTAAGAAAGCAACTAATGGGTAACCCACGCTTACTACGACCAAAAGAAAGAATTGGAGTAGAATAGCTGAGCCAATGATTAGAGGAGTAATTATACAAACGCTGAGCATGGTCAGGATTACTTCCAAAAACACTCGAAACATAAGCAAACCTTTCTTGAGGACTAACCTCGTCATCCTTCATGTAACTTTCTTTTAATCTAATTCTACCTAATTCGTCAAACAAACTATCTCGGTTGTAGTCAACCTTTATGCCATGCACAATTTCCATACTTGCCCCAATATTATTATAGTTTTACTAATTCATTTGCCAAAGGAAATACCTCAGCAATAACTTTTGCACATTGTCGTGCGACTTCTTGATGTTCCTTTTGTGTACCATTTGCAGATCGGAGTTCGATAAAATGAATCCAGCTACGCAATGTACCATTCATGTATAAACGAGAAACAGTTAATCCTTCTGGAAGAACTACTCTTGCTTGTTCTTTTGCAATACCATTTTCGATTGCCCAAGCATACGCTTCTTCAGCTTCTCTTATCACTCGCTTTTGTCTTTCTTCCCACCAAGTAGCCAATGCTAGATTCGTATTCTCAACACTATTTTGACGATTCTTCGTATCTTGAAGTCGGGCTTCCCTAAGAACGAAAGATAAGTCTTTTGTTGGATCAG
>Ga0247723_1000344_pt1 | contig 31924 bp, 50 predicted proteins | sample MSEWelMarce5H_FC_FD_189079 | JGI IMG/M metagenome (GOLD analysis project Ga0247723, IMG submission 189079) | Subsurface sediment microbial communities from gas well in West Virginia, United States - MSEEL Well Study Marcellus 5H_FC | ecosystem: Environmental > Terrestrial > Deep subsurface >... | reverse complement strand
GAAAGAACCAATAATTACAGAAGTTTATATAAGTCCGAACACATCAGAAACTATAACTGACGATGGCGAACGCAAAACAACAAAGTACTATACGTGTTTGGTTAATGGAGTAGATAGACTACAAGTAAGACAGAATGCCTGGCCTGATACACCTGGCGGTGGATATTACAGTAGGCATTGGACAGAGGAAGAGTGGATTGAGGAAGCAAAACAGTATTATTACAGAAGGCAACAAAACATCATTGATCAGCAAAATGAACACTGATATGAAAAAAGAAACTGCAGTTGAATATATGTTTAGGCTTTTGGATGTTTTGACATTTGGAAAAGATAACGAAACACAAATTATTTTTAATGATATTTTGGAAAAAGCCTTAGCAATGGAGAAGGAGCAGATAATTAAAGCATTCTGTGAAGGGTATGACCACGATGGTGATAATTATGATGGAGCGGAAATAAGCTACTATAACAGAACATACAAAGGAGGTGAGCAATGAAACAAGAAACAAATGGAATACCACTATGCCCTTATTGTGAAAAACCTACACATAGATCAGAAGGAATAAGTACTCGAACATTAATGTATTATCCTCCTGTATATGATGAAAATGGTGTAAATACTAATCCCGATAAAAACACTACTACAACTCATTGGAAATGTCTTGAGTGTAATCAGTATTATGCTGTTGCAGGAAATTATCATGATGGGTTTGACTATGTAAATTTTAAGAAAGGAGGTGACAAATGAAGCAATACGATAAGCAAAAAGAAACCGACCTGCTGCGCAAACTATTCGTGCTAACAGCAAAGCGAAGCATGCGCCCTGCAATGACAGATAATCTAACAATGCGCCTTATCTTTGAGGAGTTACATTTGCTAACTGACAAAGAAGAATATAAACTATGACAATAGGTGAATTGTGGGATAAGCTTGCGCAGTATCCGGATGATGTAGAAGTGTACATTGGTTTCATCAATGGGCATAGCATTGACCACGAATCTTTTGAAGTAATAGAAACAATTGACTTTAACGGAAAGACAACAATTAGTCTAATGATTGACGACATCGCAATAATCAACAATTAATACAATGAGTAACTATCAAATGCAAGAAGGGCAGTTCACCCTTTTCAAGAACAACAATGTGGCTAACAACGGTCCACAGTACACAGGCGAAATCATGGTCAGTGGAAAGAAGATGCGATTAGCTGCATGGGTTAAAGAAGGAAAGAATGGTAAGTTCTTTTCAGGTAAGATGAGTGAGCCACTCGTGAAACGTGACGAACCACAAGACGAACCATCAGGTGACCTCCCATTCTAATGAACCTGCCTAACCTACCACAAGACAAGGCAAACCATGCGCTGTATGGTGTTGCTATCTACGCTGCTGCTGCTTCGATATTCAGCGCACCATTCTCAATGATCGTGGTGTTCGCGTTTGCAGCTGGTAAAGAACTATATGATTCTGTACTGAAGGAAAAATCATTTAGCACGCTGGACATGATAGCCACGCTATGCGGTGGATTGGTTGGAATGTACATCGGATTATTTACATGATTGAATACCTGCCTAAACAAAAGGAAGCATTGCGCGTGCTGGGCAACTCACACCCGGCACGTGTGGTGCTTTTCGGTGGTGCTGCAGGTGGCTCAAAATCTTTCATTGGTTGTGCATGGCAAATAAGCCGCAGGTTCAAGTATCCTGGTACTCGTGGATTGATAGGTAGAAGTAAACTTGATACGCTAAAGAAGACCACACTAAAAACGTTTTTCGAAGTCGCGCACATGTTAGGGCTTGCACCTAACGAGCACTACACAATCAACAATCAAACACACGTTATCACTTTTGCCAATGGCAGCGAAATAATCTTAAAGGATTTATTTGCCTATCCAAGTGATCCTGAATTTCACTCATTAGGTGGTTTGGAATTGACAGATGCGTATGTGGATGAAGCTGCGCAGGTGAGCAAACGAGCCATTGATATATTACAGTCACGCATTCGTTTTAAGCTGCGCGAATTTGATTTGCCACCAAAGATGCTGCTTACATGTAATCCTTCGAAAGGTTGGCTCTATAATGAGTTCTACGCACCACACAAAGCAGATAGTTTAGCACAGCACCTTGCATTCATTCCATCGCTGCCAACCGATAACCCACACCTACCTGAAAGCTACATCGAAACATTGGAACGTTTGCCCGAAATAGATAGGCGAAGGCTGTTGCATGGAGATTGGGAATACGATGAAAGTGTGGACAACCTATACCAATACGATGACCTGGTGCGCTGCTTCCGGGAAGAAGAAGCCAAAGGTGAAAAGTATATTAGTGCGGATATTGCGCGATTAGGAAAAGACCGTAGTGTTATTTGCGTATGGCATGGATTGCACCTAATCGAGATTCATGAACTACGAAAGCAACCAATCACAACAGTAGTCACTACCATACGCCAGCTATGTGATAGGCATGGCATCAAATTAAGTAATGTAATCTGCGATGAAGATGGGGTAGGAGGAGGTGCGGTCGATGCGCTACGTTGCAGGGGCTTCCTTAATGGTGGGCGTGCTAAGCAAGCAGATAAGTTTACCAATCAAAAAGCAGAATGCTATTTTAAGCTTGCCGAATTGATAGAGCAGAACAAAGTAATCTTCAAAGTGAATCAATTCAGAGATGTGATAGTGCAGGAACTGGACATGATACGTAGAAGGCAACCTGAAGCAGATGGAAAACTCGCAGTTATCTCCAAAGATGAAATAGCCCGGATGCATGGCAAGTCACCAGACTATGCAGATGCTATTATGATGCGCATGTATTTCGAGTTGTTCCCGAATTACGGCAGCTATTCGTGGGCGTAGTATACCTGTATAGGTATAAACAAGAGTAATTGTGTTGCATTTATACCCTTGTAGGTACAGTTGAGGTGGTTACAATCTGTAACCGACTGCAATTTTAACAATTTTTAACTTGCGTGTGTAAATACTTACACTACATTTGCCCTATCAATTAAAAACAAAACACATGAAAACAGCATCTAAAATCCTTCGTTACATTATCGCAGCAATTATCCTTTACGCAGTGCTTAGCTACTGCCAAGAAATCAATGATTGCCTAATGAAATACTAATCAATAAACAATAGCAACATGAACTCATTTCACAAAGACAATTTAGAAGCATTGCAGAAGTTTCAGCAAATGCTGAACGCAGAACCTGACCAGGCAGGAATCGAATCCACACCGGATAAGAAAGCACGCACGCTGGTTATTAGCCACGTTGAAACTACCTTAGATGAACTATTCTTTGGACATTGGAGAACAGAGAATTTTAAGTGGGCTGTATTAGCTAACGAAGTTCAGGCATCGATTGACTTGGTAGTGATTCACCCGATAAGCGGTTACGAAATACGCAGAGTAGGTGCAGCTTCAGTTATCATTATGGTAGATCGTGTTCCTGATGGTGTGACCGGTACTGAACGCAATAGATGGGCATTAAACCCCGATAATAAAAAAGCGAATGCTATGGACCTTGCCTTCGGTAAACTCAAAGCAGAGTGCCTGAAAAACGCTGCGCTGTCATTAGGTAAGGTATTCGGACGTGACGTTAATCGCGTGAATAAGGATACATACAAGCCATTCAAGTTAAAAGGTGCGCTTGGTCGTGGGCACGAACAGGATGTGGCGTATGTGCGTGAACTAATCCAGCAGGCAACCGACCTAACACAGCTGCACAAAATCTTCAAAGCATGCAGTCCTGAAGTGTTAGCCGAAGTAGGCGATGAACTGAACGCGAAGAAAGAGCAATACGGCATTACCGAATAAATGTTAAAAATGATGGCAGGTGGTTACAGATTGTAACTATCTGCTATTTTTACCCCATCAATCAATAACAACATGAACAATACACTATTTAGAGCATCGCAGCTTGGTAAGCTAATGACCGATGCAAGAACCAAAACAGGTTTATCCGAAACGACTAAGAGCGCATTGCTCGAAGTCTATGTGCAACAGAAGTACAACCGGTACAAAGAAATCAGTAACAAGTACATTGAGAAAGGTTTAGCCGTAGAGAATGATGCTATTGACATGTGGCGCAGGCATCGCGGTGAAATCGTATTCAAGAACGAAGAAATGTTTACTAATGATTTCATCAAAGGCACACCCGATTTGCTTATCAAAGATGAAGCAGGTGCAGTAATCAATGTACCCGATATCAAATCTTCATGGGACATCCACACCTTTATGGATGCTAAGACCAGCGACATCAGCAAAGATTACTATTGGCAAGGGCAAGCCTACTGCTGGTTAACAGGAGCACCACGTGCCACCTTTTGCTACGTGTTAGTTAGCGCACCGATTGAAATGATTAATGATGAGAAATACAGACTATCGCGCAGGCTTAATCTTATTGATCCACAAGGCGACCCTACATTCATCAAGAAAGCAAAGAGCATTGAGCGCAACATGATTTACGACATGCCGCGTTTCATGCGTGAATACCCGGATGCAAATCTTGAAACGCCACAAGACGAATGGGCGTTCGATATACCCATCGCTGAACGCATCCATGAAAAGGTTGTGGAGTTTGATGCGGATGCAATCGCAAAGCTTCAGGAGCGTGTACCAATGTGGCGTGAATACCTTAATACCTTAGCACTATGAATAAATTTACAACAGAACAATTGTGGGATATGCTTTTCCCAACAATGCAAAAAGAAAACCCAAGACTAAGAAAACGCTGTATTGAATCAATAATAAAAAATGAAGCAACGTTTAAAAAGCACGCTGAACATGAAATAGAGCGATTGAGTGGACTTGAGATAAATGAGGTTTATGATAAACTTATGCGAGGTGAAAAAGTTATGGTAACAAATGATTTACAAGCGAACTAAAAAATAAGCCATGACCACCGAACAACTCAAAGACCACGTGCGCAATTCAATGCAGCACTACTACAACAAAGAGCAAGTAATCGAATTAATCAACAAACTAAACAATGAAAGCAAAAGACAAAGCATGGCAACTGTACTCGAACTATTTTGATATAGTCGAAGCTGGTGATCAACATGGTGATTTAGCACTTATGCACATGCGTGCCATTAACGCTGCGCTGTATTGCGTGGACGAAGCCTTGAAAAATGCACCTGATGACATCGTGAATGATTTCGAAGGAACTGGTGAGTATTATTCAGTAAAAGCATATTACCACCATGTCAAAAATGAAATACTAAAAATGAATGGGAGTAAAGAAAATGCGCTCAATAGACGAGCTGAAGATAGAGCGAACTAACCTATTGCAGATGTTTGTCACAGCTAAGACACGCTATGTAAAAGACAACCTGCACCACAAAATCAAATCAGTAAACAAAGAATTGTATACACTAACAAAAGAAACAAAATGGTTATGATACCAGCAATAATCTTAGCAATCCCACTATGGGTAATCGCACTCGCCCTGCGCGACCTGCACAAACAAATCAAACAAATCGAACAACAAGATGAAACAGGAAGATAAAAAAGAAACGGCAATGCGCAGATTAAGCAAAGCCCTACGCAAAAGATTTCAAGGTCCATCGGTAAACATATCATGGATTGAACTGGATGCGTTTATGATGAAGGCACAAACATGGGAACTTGAAAATATATTGAATGCCTATAGTGAAGGATATAGCGATAGTAAAAATGGATTACCAAATAAAGCAGAAAATGAAAGCAACACTAACGTTTAATCTACCCGAAGAACAAGTAGAATACAACTACACCCTTAACGCTGCCCGGTATAAGGATGCACTTAAAGACATCATGGAATTGATGCGCAGAGAATACAAGTACGGTGAACACGTTGAAGAAGTAAGTGATAAGATTGCAGATTTGTACGATAGGTTTATAGATATAACTGAAGGATTGCTCGATGAATAGGTTTCTAATCCTTAGCAGTGGGCGCATCATTGTTGCACCTTGCGATAACCTTGTTTCCAAAGAAAGCGACCTAAAGATTCACCCTCAGCATCCACCTTTTCCTCACTCCACTCCGGCTGGATGTGATGCAGATATTCATGAATGAGAACAATCATGTAGCGCATTGGTGGTAGCGTTGGATCTATCTCTATAACATTATCGCAGTAAAGTCCATCAGCCTTTTCCCTGCCCAACTTTCGATGGATAACTTTTGGATGTTGCTTGCGTTTCATTCTATCTTTGCGAGATTAGTGTGTAATTGCTAATTTGTTTTTGTTATTTGATTGGGAAATGCCCTGCAACGGTGGGGCATTTTTCATTTAACGAATCTTGCCATTAACAATTCGATAGTTACTCACTTCAAATTCGCCTGAATCTAATACCTTGATATGCGCAAATCCATGATGATGCTTGTTGATGGGCATGTAGTCAGGGTGCAATTCGCATAAACAGGCAACACTCCAGCACGTAGTTATCTTGCCATTGATGTTGGGCTCTGTATGCTCGCTTGCCTGGTGGTGGTGACCACACAATGCACTGTCTTTGGCACGTAGAAAAAGACCACGTGCGATGTTAACTGGGCTGAATACTGATGCCCCAAGTTCATGACCATGTAAAATCGTAAGCTTCCCTGCATGAATAATCTGCTTATCCGGTATAAAAGTGATATTGTATTTATCCAAATGCATCAATGATTCAAAGTTGAATTCATCCATGCCCAAAAGGTCAGGAGCATTGCGCATGATGTAGTGATCATAACGCACATCATGATTACCACACTTGTAATAGATAGCAGCATTCGGGAATAGTTTGCGCAGCGTGCCCAAAAATTGGCGAGTCATTAGGACTTCATGCCCAAAGTTTCTTTTGCGTGGATCCTTTTCAAATCGACTGATAGCATAGAAGTCTATGATGTCACCATTGAGCAGGATTGTATTTACGTCATTATCCAAACCATACTTTAGTGCCAGCGTTAAAGCTTGAATATTGTGATACGGCACGTGAATATCCGACAACAGCAGAATATTGTTGTGGTTTATCGGTAGCTTGAAAGGTTTGTAGTTGGCTTCCTGCGATGGTGGCAGGTCAAGTGGATTCGCTTCCTGTGGAATCAACTCATTCATCATATTGGTGAAGTCACCTAAATGATTATCTAACTTGTTCAGCTGGCTAACAGGTGCAGGCTGCTTTGTATCCTGCTTTATTACCCATCTACGATAGGTTTTTTCTAATGAATCAAGCGTGATATCAAGTTTATATTTTGCAATTACCGCGCGAACGCGATGGGCAATATATCCTGTGCCATCATGTATCTCACGATGGTACTTTTCACGGTCTATGTTATTCATGCGAGTTGTTATTTAGCCTTCAAATAGCCGTTCAATTCAGCCAATGATGTGCTGATTTGCGCTATATGTGATTGAATCGAATCAATCTTCCCTTCCAGCTTTGCATTCTTTGAATTCAACTCAGTCTTTTGTTCTTTGATTGCATCATTAATCATTTCAATTTCTCTTTTGTGGAACGTTTCAATGCTGGCAACATGACCAGCTACCTTGTCAACACTGCGCTTTAGAGCGAAATAAAGTGATGCGAGTGATACACTTGCACCTATTAAAGTAATCAAATCGCGTAATTCAAATTCCATAGCTATAGGATTGCAAAATATATAGTAGAAAAAGCCAGTCCTGTGATACCTAATGTGAGCGCGGTGTTAGTAATTATCAACCGTCTATTCGTTTTTTTTAGTTTGGTAATCTCTGCATCTTTCTCCGATTGTATAGCCTTTTCAATGCTTTGCTTGTTGGCGTAGATTTCCGCCAATGTTTCATAACTCGCCGCTTGAATGCCTGTTATCTTTGCGTAATATGTAACCTTCAGCCGTTCCATTTGATAAAGACTGTCGATTTCATACGCAGTCCTATACCAATACAGCATGCTATTGAAATTGAGATTGAAAAGCTGCTGATCGTAGGTTGTAAGTTCGGGTGTAAAATCCTGCTTTAAGTAGGCTGTCCGATTTTTTGAGGGTTGCCCTATACTGATTAGTGGCGTTAGTAGGAGAAGCAGAAAGGATATTATAAGTTTCATTCCGGTAGATTTCGTTAGTGATTTGTTGGCGTTCTATGATAGTATCTTGATGAATCTGCAGGCTGTCAATTTTTAAAAATAGACTATCCGTTTTGGCGTTATTCGTTTCAATAATTTGATAGAGCGAATCATTGATGTCCTGTAACCTTTTTATAGCAGGATTTGTTACGGGCTTATTGCACGTTTTAACTGCGAACAATATGGATAGTGCAAAAATTGCAACACCCAATCCGATTAAGAGCCTTGTCTTTTTCCCCATCGCGTAATGTGTAAGTTTTTAGTGAGTGGGCGTATCTTAACCAATACACCATCGCCTGTTCGCGAATCAGCTGAACCTGCCTGGTTAGTGTTGCCTTCAATGGTGCGTACTGAATGTTTGCCGATGCGCTCCACGATACCGGTGTGACCGATTCCTTTGAAGCGTTTATTTTTATCGTTATAGCTTAACGTCATTACCAGCACATCGCTGCTGCTATAGCTTTGCAGAAACTTACCATTGTCATAAATCACATCCCTGCGATTATATGCAGTAGGAGCCCATCCTGTAATGTTATTCGGTATACCACATTCGTTCAGCATAGCCATGACAAAGAACGAACACCATGCGTAACCGGGAACCCATCCTTCCTGTCGCATTAATACCTGCAACACAGGATCAGTAAAACCTTTATTGTTGCCACCCTTTTCCTTTACACCGACAAATGATTCAGCGCAAAGTCTTACGCAGTAACCGTCATCAGCATGTGTAAGATGAACAGGAATGCAGCAAAGTAGAACGCATATAAGAGCAGATATAAAACAACTTTTTGCCATGTGGTTAGATAGGTGTTTAGTTCATACTTGATTTCCTTACTATACACTTCGCGCTGTAGTGCCTTAAAATTGAAACGGATTCCTAAAAAGGTAATGAAGTTAGCAAACACCATGATGAGTGAAGCCAGCACGATGTATTGCACGTATTCGGTAGATATTAGCGCATCGCCAAAGTATTCTGCACTTAATGTACCTGCAATGATGAACAGCGCAAACGCTATAGGTATCGACCACAAGCCATCGAGCAGCTGAAGGTTGTATCGAATGAACTTGTAAGTATCACTTGACTGTTCACTTTTTGGTTTTGTCTGCTTCTTTGTTGACATTGCTTCGTAGTTTTAGTGAAAGCTCACGCTCGTATTTGCGTAAACGTTCGGTGTATTCCTGCTTTAGTGTCTTTTTATCACTCATGGTATTCGATTAATGATGTTACGTGAGTAAGTAGGGCGAAAGCTTGTGGCAGTATTGCCCGATGAGAACTGATAATTAAGCGTATTAGTCACGTCTGTACGTGGTGAACGATCAGGCCATGTGGCTGTGCTGTATTCAGGGAACAAACTTGAGTTAGCACACAAGTAATCGACTAACAAAGTGGTGTAATGCTCCGCATTTTGACGTGCCCGGTCAATCATATCTTTCATGACCACATCCGAAACAGGCACAGTGTCTTCACTTTGACGTTGCACAAGTGTGCCATTGTCCATGCGATAGCATAGATTCGGAGTTACATCGACCATTACCCACCAAAGCAGCATCTTTTGGATGTAATCTTCTAAGAGTATTTGGTAGTTACCTGCAATCGTATTGTTTGCCACATCATTTTTTATCTTATTCAACAAGTCAGTTCCCAAAAAGGGAAGTAGCCATTTGTCCTGTGCCAAATAGATTGATGGGTAAAGAAGATTAGGATCTAAACTGCCATTGACAGTTGTGTACTTCTTGACGTAGTTTTCGGATATTAGTAATACTTCAGCCATAGTTTTAATTATTGATTGCCGTAAATAGGATTTGTTGGAAGGAAGCCGTTATAGGGCATGTCTTCAGGAAGCTTTGCAACGAGTGAGTTATTTCGCACTTTATATCCCATGCGTTCAGCCATTGCTACTGCGATACGCTGTGCATCAGGATCATTAGGATTAATCTTTGCGCCACTTGCATCTACATATACTCGCTTTTCCCAAAAGTGTTTGCAGTTTCCACCGCCTTTGTAGAACCAAATGTCATAAGTAGCTGCACCTTCAGGTCCCCATCCGGGATTGACTGCTACATTTTCCATTGCCACTATATCTTCTTTGCGATACAGCTTGCCTGCTTCCACCATCTTCTTGCAGAATGGGCGCATATTAGCGTGAGTAAAGCTACCTGCGTAAACGTAACGAGTAATAAAGTATTTACCATCAACAACGGCATCTTGCTCACTCTTTGCTGCTGGTCTTGCCGCACCTGTGCGCACTGCGAATTCGTGCTCAATTTCTTCATCAGCGTTATATGCATCAATCAATATCCAATCTTCGGATGCATCTTCACCAAGTGCAATTAATGCATCACCTACTGTGCTCTCATCAAAGTCAGCATCTACTTTTTTTTTTTCACCCATTAAGTGAGGCAGCGCAGCAGAAAGAACGGTTTGAACTATTGAAGTGATTTGATCAGTATTTAATGATGTAGAAGCAGCTTCGACTACTGTTTCAGTAGCTTTTGCAGTTTGTACCTGCTCAATAACCAAAGGTGTATTAGGCACAATCTCAAAGTCTACACCGGGCAGTTGATTACCCAACAGTTCTTCAATGCTGCGATTAATCATTGCTTGATACGGCTCAACAACTTGCTTATTGAATATCTCTAAACCGATAGCCATTTCATCTTTGTTGCTACCGAATCCTGTATGCTCACGAATACCAAACAAAAGGGGAGTCGTAACACGATGCGCAGTAATAATCTTTTGCTGCGCTGTATCATTCATTAATGCATATTGCTTATCTGCATCGTTAACCGGGAATGGAGTAACTTCGGTTTTTGGTTGATCACGTTCGTTGAAGAACATAACCACCTTGCCAGCATTACGCGCACCACTCATTTTGTTTTCCCAATCCAACATCATTTGCTGCTTCTGTTCAGGTGTTGCCTGCCCATTGTAGAAGTTGATAATGGTAGAAGGAAAAAGACCGTTTGAGATTTGATTGATATGGAATATAGATATCTGCTTATCTAATTCGATGTAGTTAATCGCACTCCAGTAGTCAGGGCGTGGGTATGAATCACTACCTGTGTACGTAAAGCACCAATAGATTTGGCGTGGTTCTTCGTTACGTGTAAGGTAGTTGTATTTCGGAATGAATTCAGGAGTGTTTTTCTTTTTGCGAATGTTTGACCAGTCGTAGCTGTGAAAGATTCCTATTTCGCTATCGTCTTCTTGGTTGACTGCAATGCGGCATTCTTCAAATGGTATCGCGTTTAGCTTTGATATAACCGTTCTATCATTGCTCCAAATCACTTCGATATAGAAACCACCGAACAACTTTAAATCCTTTGCACATGCATATGTCAAAGTATCGATATCGAGCGCATCTAATTCAGCTTGGTATTGCTCCGATTGAATACCCTTACCGGCTATCATGTCACCAATGGCAACAACCAGCGAACCATGCACAGGGGATTCATGCGACAAATCGCGCAGGTATTGTGGAAAGTCGTTTTGATCTCCATAGTTTACCCATCCCTTCCTGTCTACTTTTTCAGCATCGCTCTTAGCTACGTATTCGCTAAGCTTCAGCGATACAATATTTGATTCGTTATGGTTCATAGATTATATCGTTTGGAATGGTATTGATTGGCACATCAAACCAACTTGTGTTGTCATTTAAAACAGCATAACCACGCTCAACAATGCCAACTACTGCAGCATTGGTTGGATTGGTATTGCTCGATGAATTTTGTCCGTACACTACGTAGCGGTATCTACCTGCCAAAGTTAATCCAACTGTGGTAATAGTAAGTTGTGTAACACGCACCGTTTCATTAACAATCGTAGCTACCTGTGCAAGGTCATTCCCGGTGGTGCTGTTTTCTTCGTGTGTAAGAATGATAAGATAGTGCGTGAATGCTGTGCTGTAATACTGTCGCGCTTCGTCAAGTGATAGGTATACCTGCTGGTTGGCTGTATTTGTAGTTAGATAAATCATTTATTCTTTTATTTAAAAAGGGGCAAGTGTAAACCTGCCCCCTTTACAATACAACAAGACACACAGAACGGAAAACAAATTCTTAGTAAGCAGGGCTTACAGTAATTCCAGCAAAGTTATCGAAAGGAACTGTTGTGTAAGGCTCTAAGTGTACAGCTGGAGCAAGTTCTTCAGCGATCAATGTAACTTGATAACCCATCAAATCAGCCTTTTGCTGTCCTGACTGCACAGTACCAGCGGTAAGCTGCGCACCTTCGCCTGCACCAACCAAAAGGATTTGGTCATCATTAGTACGAACAAACACAATAATTTTTGCTTTGGCAACAAGCAAAAACTCGTTGCGCATTTCCTGATTCAATTTACCGAAAGTCCATCCAACTTCCTGTGAGAAAAACAGTGTACCTGTTTCCAAATTCTTTTGCACCGTTTCTACGTATGAACCTGAATTGCGGAATGGAACGTAACGATAGATTGTTGCAGTAGGCAACGCATCTACTTCGCCATTAGCACCACCGTAAGCAATGCCTGTTTCGAAGTCTTCATAGTTAGCAATCAATACTTCTTTAACACCACCGATACCTTCCAAGCATCCAAGTGTAAAGCCGGTTGTTAATTCACAAGCCATATTATTATTTTTTTAGTTGGTTAAAAGGGGGCTGTTACACCCCCTTTATGAATTTATTGATTATGCACCCCAATAGGTGATGTCCTCACCAACTGCAATTTGTGCACCCAAGTAGAAACGTGCACCGTAGCGAACGTTCTGTGAACCATCAAGATTCTGCATGTCCAAAATGAACACTTCGTTCATTTGGTTCTCCTGCCATGTACCCAACATCAAGTTGCTTGGCTGTGCGAAGATGATATTGTTTGCAGTCATACCCGGGCAAACGTAGATTTCGTACATACCAACGAAACGCTTGCTTACTTCAGGACCACCTGTCAAGTACCAACCGTTGCCAGCTGCAATCTGCGCTTGCATGTATGCTTCCCATGCAGCCTGTCCCATGTACAAAGCTGGCTTTTCAGCAGCACCTTTAACAGCAGAATTCGCCGTATTGATAATGTCCCAAATGGTAGCGATGATATTAGTAGCGTCTAATGCACCTGAACCAGCAGATACAGCATTTGAACCTGCAGCCTTAATCAAAGTTTCGAATCCATCGTACTGACCAGCTGTTGCGTTAACACCTGACCACATGATTGTTTCGTTAGCAGCTGCGATACCACCTACCAAACGTTCAATGATAGCATCTTGGATTTGAGTGTTTACACGACCTGACATTACATCAGCAGTAGTCCAGTCAATGAAGAAATCCTTCTTACAGATTTGGCGCTGAACTTGGAATTCTTCCAAAGTCAAAATGCGCTCGGTCAAAGTGATAGTACCTGTTGGGGTAAAGTCACATGTTCCAGCCGCAAATGATACGGTGTCATCAATTTTACGTACTACTGATTTGTAAGGTACGTTTGGCTTCATTGTTACATATCCAGCAGATACGTTCGACAACAAAGCTTTTGCTACGATTTCACCAGCTAATTCACCTGCATAGGTGGTGGTGAGTGAAGTTGTTGTTGGCATTTTTAATTAAAATTTATGAGGTGAATTATTTTACTTTTTTGAGCGAATGCTTTCCATGAAGTCGCTGAATGAACTACCATTCGATGCAACAACAGGCGCAGCGTTTTTCTTAAACTCTTGTGATTTAACAGAAGGTACAGCAGGTGCTTTCTTAACTGAAGCCAGTTCAGTCTTCAATGCTTCTGCATCCTTCTTAGCAGATTCTACTGCTGCAGCTAATTCAGTCTTTTCAGTTTCAAGTGCAGCAATACGCTCCGACAAATTACCGATAACAGCTACGAGATCTTCGCTGCTCATTTCAGTAGATTGTTCTTCGCGTTCGATTTCAGTAATGGTGCCTTCTTCGCCCACATAGACTTTGGTAACACCGTCTTCTAATAGGTATTCACCTGCAGGAACCGGCACCGGGTTTCCTTCAGCATCTTGAGTGTAGATGTCCACACCTACTACCCACTCATCAGCGGTAGAATAGATTTTAGTACCATCAGCCAAAGTGCCTTCTACTGCAAACTTTACTTCGGTTGCAGCAGCTTCTTCTTCGAACTTGATACCAACTGTTGAAGGATCAATGCCGTACTTAGAGAATACGGATTTGATTTGTTCTTTAATGTTCGACATGTTTGGATATTTGGGTATAGTAGCAAAAACAGCATTTTGTTACATGCAACCCGATGTCTTATCTTAGCAGTATAAATAAATACTCATATTATGAAAGCAAACCCTGAGTTTATGACGAAGAAGATTTCAGTTCGTCTTACTGAAAAGCAGTACAAGGCAGTGATTAAAAACGCGAAAGCAAGCAAAATGACAATAGCTGAATACTCGCGTGCGTGTATGCTGTAAAAAAAAAAGAAGGGGCTCGTTTGCCCCTGCTTTTAATCTAAAACCTAAATCTCTTAGAACACTAATAACCAAGATTTGGCAAATATATACAAAAATCATTTACCCAAACCTGCAAGAATTTGGTCTAATTCCAAAACCAATTCTGCTTCGTAGTTCTTCACTCCACTCATAGCTACACCGACTTCGTTAAAGAAGCCTTCTATGCTGTAACCTTTTACTTTTCCTTCCTTCACATCATTCCATACGTGATCTTCATCGACTTTGGTTCCGATAAACCATGTACCATCGGGTAGTTCAGGCAATCCAAGTTGAATGCTCTTATCATTCTTGCCTTCCTTTAGCCATGATTCGACAACTGTCACACCTGTTACAGGTATCTCATGCTGTAAGTTGGTTGTGTGTTGCAAGTTCTTTTTGAAGAACTGATGCGCGATTGCTTGGACTGTTGCCTTTTCAAAGTAAACATAGTATGGCTCGCCCTTCTCATCGTAGCGCAATATCTCCTTATCCGGTATCAATGCAGGTCCATATAGCATTCTACGTTCGTCATCTACTTTGGCAAACTGAATCTTGCTCAATGCAATCCAATTTTCTTCGATTGCTGGCATGTCTACTAAGCCCATAGCCGTAATACCTAAACGACCTTCTTCGTCAATTACACACTTAACTACTTTTCTTTTTTCCATGTTTTAAATATATTTATTTTATCCTACTCTTGCTAAATCTGCTACGTTTTCGCGTACCTCCTGTTGACTTGCTACATCACCTGCTAACACATATGCGCGTGGCGTGTATTGATCAGGGCGGTTATTCACGAACTGCGCTGCAAGTGGATTGAACTGTGCAGGCTGTGCACCGTTATCTCCACCCCCACCACCTCCTAATGAAGGCAATGGTGTATCCGGTGCTGAACCACCACCTTCAAATTTAGTCGATGCTATTTTAGCAATGTTAGCTGCGCTGGCTAATGAAACAAATGCAAGCGATGCAATACCAATAGGGTTAGGTACAGGACCAATTGCAACAGGCGAATTTGAAAGTGAGGTTAGAATCGCTTTACCTGCATCAATAATAGCCCCTGCAAGTTGTAGCTTTTTATTAATGGCAAATTGCTTTTTTGCAAGTGCTTCTTCTTCTTTGCTTCCTTTCTTAGCTGATGCTAACCTACCTGCAAAATATATATCACTTAAGTTAGTTAATGCTTCAAGTCCTTTACTTGCCCATTCCAAACCTTTCTGCGCAGTTTCATATTGTAAACCTTGCTTTCGTTCTTCATTTAGTTTAGTTTGATCAACTATCGCTTGCTGGTATGCCGCATCAATTTCAACGGTGCTTTGTCCAGCTTGTATTGCTTTTTCTCTTAAGTCTAAATACTTATTGTCAATAGCAATCATATCCAGTTGATCCTGCGTGAGATTCTGCGCATCTTGTTCGGCACGCAACTTGCTTATTGCAGCATCATAATCTTCTTCTGCTTTCTTTCTTTTGGCAGCTTCTTCTTCTGCTGCTTTGGTTTTTTGCCTTTCGGCTTCTTCGAACTCTTTTACATTTTCCTCATACAATTTATTGACTATGTCACTTACTTCCTGTTCAGCTTTTATTCTTTCTTCCGCTTCCTTATCTATTGCTTTTTGTCTATCATCAGCTTCCTTATCTCTTTGCTTTTGTCTATCATCAGCTGCTTTTTTATCCATTGCTTGAATCGACAATTGAAAACCAGCCTGTGCATTCTCTAAATCTTTAAGTCCTTTTTCAGCTGCTTTCAAAGCATCTTCACCTTCTTTTGCGACTTGTGCTGGATCAAAAACTAATTCTGCTACAGTAGTAGTAAACTTGTCACGCAGATTGCCAAACGTGGCGAATGTTTCTTCGCTAATAAATCCAAGCGAAAAAAGTTTCTCCGTTAAAAGATCAACACCAGCAAGAAGTGCAGTAAACGGTATACTAATGAAGTTCAAAAGTCCCTTGAGAATATCGCGGTTTCGTTCAGCTGCTGCATTCTGTTGATCCTTTTGAACACGCAGCGTTTCAATAACTGCTTTTTGGTCAATGATAGCCTGTTGTGCCTGGGCTATTTTAGTCTGTAATATCTCCCTTTCTGTCTTACCGGCCAAACGCAATATGTTTTCTTGTTGACTGATTGCATCTAACTGTTCTTTTGATTGTGCCGCACTTTCTTTTTGTGCGTTTAATCTTTCTAATTCAGCATCCGTAACACCATCGACTAAGGTTAACAATTCATCCGCATACACAACAGCGGCTGCAATAGCTGCACCTATCAAGAATATAGGGTTTGTCAGCAATGCCTTACCAACGGAAACAAATGCACTACCTATGCCTTGAACACCTTTAGCAATATCAGCCGGCTTGACCTCACTAATATTCTTTGCAAGTAGTTTAGCACCTTCTGCAGCACCTTCAAAATCGAGCGATGCAATACGCGATGTGACAAGCCCTAATGAACCACTAACCTTTTCGAATGCACCACCTGCCTGTGTACCTACTGCCTGCGCTGCATCCTCAATCTTATCTTTCAGTTCACCAGCCGCAGCACTCAGTTCCTGATACTTCTTTGTCTGTGGATCAATATTCGCTAACTGCGCCTGTAATTCGCGCAACTGCGCCTTCAGCGATTTACCTGAATTATCCGCGCTATCGAAAGCATTACCTAATTGTCTTAGGTTCTGCTCACTTTTCGATGTGTCAATTTCAAAGGTCCTTACAATAGGTTCAGCCATTAGTAGATAAGTTTATAAATTAAAAGGATAAGACTTGATGCAAGCAAGATGCGCCATGTGTACAGCGTAATATACCACAATACGCGCTGCCATTTACGAAGCGAATAGTTGTGCTGTTTCTTTACTGCGATTCCAAGCTGGATGTAGCGCATTGAGTTTTTGATTGAATCCATTATGTGGTTTTTGATTGTTGGTATTGAAGTGATGAAGTGATGAAGAAGCCATCAGGATAAGTGCCACCTGTGAACGTAACATTTATGCGATGTTCTGCTGTATTGGTTGTAGTATCGATTCCAAAGGTGAACACATTTGCACCTATTGCACCGATAGTGTTTAACGTAGTGATTGCGCTGGCGCTGGCAATACCTGCAATCTTTTCAAGTGTAAAGTGATGAATAGATGTTTCACTTGCGCCTGTTGGATCTTTGATAGTGACATTCCAAAAACAACTCCATAGAGTGTCATCAGGTAGATTTATATATTCACCCGGTACACCTTCGATATCTAAATTAATAACTTGACCTGATGTTGTAATATTTGGATAGCTTTGTAGTACAAAAATTCCAAACTGCGCCCATCCGTAGTAAATTGAAGTTGGATCACCATCGCGATAACCACCACCTACATGCAAGCCGGGTAGATTCGTAATAACATTCTTACCTAATAGATTGCTACCACCTACATCTTTTGTCAATTCTAAATCAGTACCGACAGCGAGCATGTTTAAGTTCCCTTCTTCAATAGCGATTTTTTCACCATTGACAACGGAAAATATGATTCCATTCAAAGCTTGCAATTCGGGGTTAGTAGATACATTGCTTTGATTAGCTACTATTGAATTACGGAATTGTCCATTATTATTAAATGCCCAGCATACACCGTTCACTTCATCCCAAAAGTAGCCGTAACGTGAACAACAATCTTCAGTCGCTTCAACAGGGTCACCATCCACATTTTCAAATTGAACCTCACCATTAGCGGTTACACTAAAAGGTGTAGATGAACAGTCGTTAACTTGATCTAAAAACTTGAGAAGTTTAACCTTCGTGCTTTCCTGTAACCCTACCTTGTAGTCGCTGATTTCAAGGATGCGCCAGTAGCTATCTTGTATCCATATCTTATCTGCAAAAGAGAAGGTAAGTATATCCTTCAAATCAAGCGCAAAGAATGCTTCCATCATTCGACCTTCAGGCGAGTATAGTTCATTCATGTAATTGCGCCAATAGGCATTGAACAAGTTGTTGTATGGGTTAGCTGTTACTGTTACCACGTGCGGCGGTATTTCAGGAGCCCAGTTTAAATCAGTATCATTAATTGTTGGGTAAATATTGCTGTAATGATTTAAGACAGGAACAGAAGTAGTAGTCGTTGCGCTATTGGTTACATCATTGAACAGATTGATATTGTCATCACCTGCATGAAATAAAGCGCGTGGACCGGGTGCATTAAACTCAAGCTGCTCATTATAGAAACACGCTATAGGTGTTGCTGTATTCGGGATAAGTGCAGCGGGTGTGCTTCGTGTCACAAGTGTTACCTTCTGTTCACCGATAGCAAAGTCGCTTGGTGTAGCCGATGGATTAATGGTATATCCTTCTTCTTGATAATCGCCATATACGCGATTGTTATCTTTATACAACTTGCTATAAACGTCTTCGCCTGCGGTATAGGTAAATTGAAACTTTGCCTTTTGCAGATCAACCGTGCTACTGATAGTAACATCTTTTGATATATCCAGCTTGCTTGTCCAGTCTATCACATCCCCTGTGCCCAAATAGTTATTTTGTGGCACGATTGCAATGCGATTAGGTACTACACGACTTGGCACGATAGCGCAGTTATGCATCTTGATTACGTCATTAACGAAATCAATTTGGCGCATGTCGGGTGCGTTAGCTGAATAGTTGATGGTTGCACCGTAAAATAGATTCGCACTTACAAGTTCAAACCTGCTTTCATTATTTGCACCGGTGCTGGCTAATATGGTAGCAACTACTCCACCAAGATTTCCCCTAATCTCATATTGAACGGTATCACCAACAGTAAGTGTGCGAGTAACTAAAAATTCAATTGTGTTATCGCTGTTATTTGGTGAAACAAAGTTAGTTTGGATAAATTGTGGAACGTTATTAATCGAAATGTAAGAAGCTATATTGCCTGCACTTCCTGTTACACTAAGTTTTAAATAAACACGGAAGGTATATTGCCCTGTAATTGGGACTGTGTATGTATATGTGCCGGTATTAAAGTCGCCATTGTTATCAAATATTTCAGCATTTGAATTGTATGGTTGAATTCCAGCTGTTGACAATGGTTGGTTTGCTGTATTGTAAGCGGCAAAGAAGTATTGATTCGAGATGTCAAGATTTTGAATCTGCGGTGTGTTGCAAAATGGCATGTAGTAATCTTCAATGATATTCTCAAGTGAAGATGCAACAAGCTCGAAGCCTGCTTCCGTTACGATGTTACGCAGCAAATACCACCAGCTAACTGCAGGTGTTAAATCCGATGCATACAAAGGATTGTTTTCATCGTATATAGGGCGTGAACCTGCGCTACCATCATTGCTCCACTTTTGCCCACGATCACACAAAGCCCAAACTCTATCAGCTGTCTCGGTTGTGACGTTGGCGTAGTTAACTACTTCATTTAAATCTGCCAGCGCAGCAATATCACTTAGCTTCTTTTCACCAATTGTGCGCACCAAATCAGGTGTTTCAGCATAGAAGGCTACTTCTACTTCGTTGATTCGATTCATTTGCTTGTATACCTTGCGTACACGCAAATAACCTGTGGCAATAGGCAGCGTATCTACGCGAATCTCAGCAGGCAGTTTGTAGAAGAAATAGTTTTCCGCACCCTGTTCGCAGTTAGTATCGAATAAAGCACCGATAGCTTTGATATTATTATCGGACATAGGTATACGGAACTCACGACTGAACGCACCCTGCGCTGTGAAGTTGGATAAGTCTTGAAACTTCCAGTTCTGCGATATGCTTTCGTTTTCGAATAAGTCAAGATAGTATTGCGTGCCTGTTTGCACAATAATATAACCACCTGCCGCAGCTGAATAATCATCTGCCCATGTACCTGAAAGGTTTAATCGAGTTTGACCTGGCACAGGTGAATCCACAACCATCGAGTTTAGCGTTTTGGTTACGCTGTCACCTGCCGCATTGTAAATAGTAATAGGTTGCGATAATGGTAAGGCTGCAATTTCAGGTGAGCTTGTAACGACAAATCGCGATAGCGCACCAATACCCATGAGCGTTGGATCATTGCTCATGCTCGCAACGTTCGCAGGTCCTATATTATTTACTATCAGTTGTACTTCTCCGTTCATGTTATGTCCAGTATTCGTTTGCCATTCTCACTTTCAAAGATAGGTTGTAAAGCTTGCCATCGCGTGTCTTACGTTCGGTATAGGTGGTGTCATCTAAGTTGACAGGCAGCGCAATGTTCTCACCGTTACGTTCAGTTAACCATACAACTTGATTGCTCACAAGTAATGAGCGCAGGAATAAGAACTCGCCTTCCTGAATGTAGTCACTTGTTACTGTCAACACTTGTTGGACTAAGTTTCTACGCTCAAACAATCCGCGATCGTCTTTGCTGAACACGCTTGTTGTATTATTGAATAATACTTTACGATATTTCTTGCGGTCAATCTCATCATTCATTTCCGATTTCTTGATGAAGTTAAAGTAGTCCCAACCGCCACGACTGTTTACCCATCCCAAACGAATCACATCATTGTGGCAATCCTTCTGCCCATAGTAAGCTGCATTATAAAAGCGATACTTTACACTTGATTGTGCGCCTCCTGTTCGGGCAAACACTTCGTAATATCTCCAACCGGGATTGTCGTTTTCATTTGGTTTAATTGACCATGCACCTGTCCAGTCATTCATGTTAGCTGGATAGACAGGCAAAGCTTCAATATCATACCCATTCAATGATATCGTTTCGGTAAGTGTTGTTCCATCAGCTTTGACTAAATTAATACGCACATTGTCCACAAGGTTATTGAACATGTAGGTTGGGTTGCCTGGTATGCTCAACGTTCCATAATCCGTTTCATATGAAGGAATCCACACTATGTTTTGCGCTGTTGGATTGCCTGCTCCCCAAGTCGGTGCTAAATACCACGAATGCGTACCATACTTGCGGTCACTCATTCCATAGTTAAAGCTTACTTGCAGCACGTATTTAATATCATCCACTCCTATTTCAGGATTTGGCTTGTAACCATCGAATACTTGATAGTAACCATTGATCACAATGCGCCCTTCCATAGTTACCTCACTACCTTCATTCTCTGTAAGCACACCACCCACTAACCACCATTCAGTTATGGATGCGCTCAATGCATACTTGCTTAAATCGTCAATGGTGTTATCCGTTCCAAAATGATATTGCTGGTTGCGTAAATCATCCACAAGTGGCGCAATATCGAAGTACATGTTATTGTCAGGAGCAGGTGACAAATAGAACGTGTACGTCTTAGCATCAACGGTAATATTTAAGCCATAGCGAAAACCTTGCTGCGCTACTTCTGTGCTCGATGCAATCAGCATAATTTTTTGACCACGCACTACCCAATTGAAGGGCTCATCTACGATTGTTAATGCCATTATCTTTTATTTAGTAATAATCTTTGTTCAATGTCTTTTACGTAAGCATCCATCAGCTTATCCTTGTAATCGTCCCATGTATCGTCTATCGCTTCACCGTAGTAGTTGATGCCTTCAATACCACGTTCACCAATGCTTTTTGCAATAGCAATAGCAGCACTTTTAATTGCGCTCTCTGTTGACTTAATGAATTCGCCCTGTCTATTGCGCAACTTTAACGGCTTCATTCGAATCCATTCCATGATGTCCTTGTAAGGTGGGCGTTTAGTTGGTTGTCCCGGATATGGTTTGCGCCCGAACTCAATAACATCTGCATATTTGCCAGCTGCATCATTGTCTACGGTGAAATCAATAGTTGGCTTACCATAGCGAATTTTGATTTTGTACACTAATGAGTTCAGCAAATTGCCCGATGAAACGCGATTGACAATCTTGCCACGCACACGTCTTTTAATGCGCAGGTTAGATTGTGCACGCTCGACTACTGTTGCTGCATATTCATTTAATATTTTCTCAAACTCACTCGCCATTAGGTGCGTTCAATTATAAATGACATAGACACAACGGAAGCACTTGTAACAGTAGCATTGTTGACCAACTGAATCGACAACAAATCACCCGCTGCTATGCTTAAGCTATTGACGTTATCGCTTTTTGTTGGAGAAGCGCCATCAGCACTTGATACGGTAACAGTTACAGCACTTGATGTTGCGTTATTACGAATCGTAATCACAAGCGTACCTGTTGCACTTTGCGTTCCGCTCATCTTCACGTAAAAGTTCTTTATAGTACCAGCTACAGGTACTGCAAAGTGTCGGTTGGATTCGGTAGCGTTAAAGGTTGTAAGACCCGAAATCGCAGCGAATACGGTGGACGATCCACCAACTGTTACAGCATACACGTTTCCATATGCTAAACTATCCTTCTTATTATTGATTTGCGTTTGAATCGCTGAAGTCACACCATCCAAATAACCAAATTCGGTGTTCGATACTGAACCGGTTCCGATGTTAGCTGCATCAATGCCTGTTGGCATATCGCCTGCTGAAAGTGATGTGCCTGCAGTTACAAGTCCTTTGCTATCGTATGTTATTTTTGTAGCTGTTGCACCTGTTATTGGTGCATTGCCTGTTAGCTTGCCATTGAACGTTGACCAATCTGCGCTGCTCAATGCACCGCGATTTGCTGCAGATGCTGTTGGCAGGTTGAATGTATGCGTGCTACCTGCGCTGCTTATTCCAAAGTCAGTACCTGCTGTACCTGTTGCAAAGTTCTGCGTGCTTTCAGTTAAGCCATTCAAAGAACTGATTCCGATTGCGTAGGTAGTATGCACTTCGCCTATGCGCCCATCTTCAGTATATAAAGTAACAGTCTTACCATTCGTGTTTTGAATATCGAATTCAATGTGGATGCGATCGCTTGCAGCTGTTACTGTGGTAGGTACTGATATAGTAAAGCTATACAAATCAGGAACGTTGCCATTTGTGATTTCTTCCATTGTGGAAGTAGCTACCAGCGTGAACGTGCTGCCGTTGTAGGTGTAAAGCTTTGCAAGTATCTGCGCATGGTTAGCACCACCACCTGTTTCACTCAAATACACATCGATAGTCCACACACCTGCAGGAATCAGAACGTGGTTAGGTGAGCCTACATCGGTAATGAACCGGGCAATCACACCTGTTGTCGCGCGTGTGAAATCTGCTGCTGGTCCTGTATTGGCTGCTGTGCCTAACTCGTAGTAAGCATTTCCACCGATAGTGCCCTGCGAAACATTACCATTAAAATAGAAAACCTGTCCACCACCTCCACCTGTTGAAGGAAGCGTGCGCAGCGCACCTGTTCCATCAATGTATTGATCAGTTGTGCCGTTAGCTGCAACCGCAAGTGTGCCTGAAGTTGTAACAGGTGAACCACTTACACTAAATGCTGCGTTAGTTGGTGCAGGCATCGTAAGCCCTACTGATGTAACTGAACCACCTGAAGAAGGTGTAACAGCTACCCAATCTCCTGAAGTGCTGTTATAACTTAGCACCTGCCCGTTCGAAGGTGTTGGTGCGTTTACATCAGCTAAGTCATCAAGGTTGGTTGGTATGGTAGGTAGATTCGATAGGTCGTTATAATCGCCTGAGGTGGCAACAGCTGCAAGTGGTGTGTTCTCAAATTTACTTGTACCACTATCGTAAATCAATGCATCACCATTGGCAGGTGTAGTGATTTGCACATCTAACAATTCATCAATAGCAAGCCCACTAATCACTTCCCAATTTGTGCCATCATGCTGTATCAATTGACCTTTAGTTGTACCGGGCAATAGATCATCAAGCGAATCAGGAATGTTTGGCTTGTTCAGTATTTGATAGTCACCGCTTGTTGCGTTCCAATCAACAGGCGTTTGACGTAAGCGGTAACCAACAGCTTGCAAAGTCCAGTACGTTGGATTCGTTGGATTGATTCCATCGTTGTTTGCTATGCATCGATACACGCTGCCATTGTACCAAACGCGGTCACCTATTTGATAAGGATTGCCTTGTGCCGTTGTGTGGTTTGCGTTCCATTCGGTACTCACATATTCACCACCTCCTCCTCCTCCACCTGCTGCATCTATCGTAACGCTTCCATCTCCGTTGTCAGTTATGGTTACGTTCGTGCCTTCGACTAAATCGAGGATGTTCTGCACAGCATTATCTACTCCATTCGTGCGTAGTGTCAAGCCGTAACCTGTTCCGCTTCCACCACTTGATGAACCACCTACTGCCCATACTGCAGGGATATCACACGCGCTCCAATCCCACGGTACTTCTAATTGAATCGTGAAGGCTACACCTGTGACTGTGTTTTTATACTCTTCGATAAAGGGTTCAAACGTTGGATTGTTGACCAGCTGAACATCGAATCCGAACAACTCTAATCCGTTGCGCACTTCTGCTATCAAGTCTTGACCTAATCGCACGCAATCGCTTATCACTTCGCGCTGGTATTCTGCTTTGTATTCTTTATCGCGTGGAATATCGGCAAACATGATCATGAATCCGAACTGCATACCACCCTGAATCGGTGTGATTGTGTCAGGTGTTACATGCATAAACGGATATTGATCGTCCTGCAGTTGGTCTGCTAAGTCAATTTGCCCATGTGTGAAACGTTTAATCAAAAAGTGCCCGGCTGCGAATGCTTCCAAGCGATTGATTAAAACGTTATAGCTGTAGTTATAGCTTGTCATCTATTCCTTTTTTTCATTTCCATTTTCTGCACATAAACGTAATCTGCTAAATACGTTAAGTGCGTAAACACTTCATAACACCTGCGCTCCGTTACTGCATCAAACTTTGATATGTCCCTATCTGCCAAAGATTCGATAATATGGAACCATCCGTACACACCTAATCCATCGGGGGTTGTTGTTCCTTCATCTCCTTCACTATCTCCGTTATCTCCTTTGCCAAATAGACGAGGGAATCGTTGTATAGTTCTATTTCTAAAGTCGAAAAAAAAAGCAGCGTATTCAACACATGATCTAAAGTCAATTCACTTACTGCGCCTTCGTATTTGCGTTTGTCATTAGTCTTGTATGGCTCGATGTCGTAATACTTACCAAACTTTGCTACGATAGGGCGGTATAGGATAGACATCATTTTGTGCGCAGCTTCGCCCATAATCTTACCATCCTTGTAGATGTCACCACATGCGCTATCCAAATCCACGTATTCACCAAAAGACATTGAACTCAAATCAGGAATAAACCCTAACTCGTATGCACCTATGCGCACCGTACGTTCGAAGTCTTGGCTCGTTAGTCTTATGGCAGCTTCAAACTGGTCAATGATTTCATCTATCACATGCACCTGTAGCAGGCGAATGCTCTCTGTGCTTTTGCCTGTAATGATGCGCACCTGTTCCACCTTATCGACTGCATTTTGATAGTCGATGTATTGGTTCAGCGTGATGCCTTTTGCGTTAGCTGCTATGCTAAAGTTTAATTTCATGCTCTGTTGTATTGTAGTTTTTGCTTACTTTTTGTTACAAGTCCGAATGCACGTTAATTACTACCGGTGCTTTTTCGTCACCAGCATGTGTTACACGTGCTTGTTTTGGTTTGAAGTATTCGAGTAGCGCAGTGTAGTGTTTGATGTATTCTTCATCCTCCATATCGTTCATAATGCGCATACACTTGGCTGCACCTTCCTGCGTAAACCACTCACCTAATTCATTCCACATCTTGACCTTTTCACTTACGGTACCAACGGGCCTTCCGTTTGGATTACCTGATTTTCCTTTCTCAAACATTTGTTTTGATTTGATAAAAACAATTTACTTCTGTTCATACTGCGCTATGCATACAGCTATGCGCTGCTGTGCATCGGGAAATTCACCTTGCACTTTTGCATCACTCATGCAGCGTGCCACGAAATCATTCTTTGATTCTTCTGATGTTGGGGTTGGTAGGGGCATATGTTTATGGTTTATCGATTTTACCTAATTGTCTACGGAATTCTGTAATAAGATCACGTATGCACGATGCACATCCGGATGGGCGTTCATGCTTCTTCGTTATCTTGCTATACCAATAGTAGAGCATTTGCAAGTCTTCAGATTGTATCTTGTTTGCTTTGCTTATCTTACCAATGAAGATATCCAGCGCGGCTATTTCTTCATCACTCATGTCTTGAGCAAACCACTTTCGTGCTGGGCATGATGCAAAGCGGAACTTTGTCTTCACATCCATGAAGCAACCGCAAAGCTTTATCTTCTCCTTATAGTATGTAACATCATTCTCTTCAGGATTGACGTTGTTACCGACTATAGGTGTACCACATGTACCAAATGTACCGTTATAAAACTTACATTTTTTGCAAGTATTCAATCTCTCGCGCTGTATGTGAGAGGGAACGTTGAAGTTTAACATATTCTCTTATTCGTTTTAATGCTCTATGTATTGATGTTCGCAGGTAGTTGTAGGGTATACCTGTTTCGCGGCTTAATTCTTTGTAGTCAAAATCGGGTTTACTGTATAGACGCAAAAGGATTGCATCAAATTCATTCAAACGCCCAATTGCGTTGTAGAGATATTCACCATCTATGAATGCACCTATCCATGTTTCGTCCTGTTTGCTATCGTCAACCTGCCTTTCTACATGCAGTTCGTAGTATTTGCGGTATTTAACCGCGTAGTCACTACGTGCGCTGTGCCATGATAACCACAAAGCCCTGTTCACGTATGCTTCCACTTTGCCTCTGCATACTATATCTTCAATGTCCTGTTGTGGTCTATCCATTAGGCGTGCAAGAACCTCGTGCAGTAGATCACTTCCCTTCTGTTTATCGTGTGCAAGCCTACTGGCTTTGTCAAGCCATGCATTGTAATGTTTCCCTATATGGCAACTTACGCAGTCGATTTGTTAAATTTTAAAAATAGTTGTGTAAAAACTTGCACTACTAATAAATTGGTGTACATTTGTACCCGTCAAAGATAAACAAAAACAAAACAATATGACCTATTTCACTTTTGAACACGAATGCATCAATGCACCTATCACACTTACTATTGAAGTTGAGTATGTGGTTTCACACTTTAGAGGCAACTATTACGTGCAGGATGAAACAACCATTAGCGATTGTAAATACACACTGCTTTGTGCTGGCATTGACATGACTAAGTGCATCATGAACAGCAGCAATAAGAAGTTAATCAGTGAAATTGATAGTGCAATCACTGAAGCTATTTGGCAGGACGAAGAAAATCAGTAATTAATTTAAAACCTCAATACAATGTTAATCGAAGTAACACACACAGCACCGGTGCAAGTAGGCACTACCCAAATCAAATTGCCACACTATTACGTTGGTGGCGTTTACATCAAGTATTACTGTTGCATGAATGAAAACATGCAGTTAATAATGGTTTATGCCAACCAGTATGGCTGTAACATCGAAACTAAAAGCTATGATGAAGTAGATGACATAGCCTTCCGTTTAGAACGTGACATGCGCGACAAGCTATACGAGCCAATCGATGAAGCCGTATTCATGCATAAGTTCAGCGAAGCGCACCGCGAAATCTTTTACATAGCAAACCCTAAATTAAAGCCAATTGAATGAGAAAGCGACAGGAACTAAACCAACTAATAGCACGCACAGTAGGGAGCAAAGCTGCTCTCCTACGTGCGATGCAAAGGAGCAACACGCCCATAGTGAAAAAGACTCTTCACAATTGGTGTGACGATCCTGGCAGCATCAAGTTACGACAGCTAATTAACCTTAGCCGGGTAATGGACCTGCCAGTCTGTGAGATAGTCAATTGCATAACCATTAAAAACGAAGGCGATGAGTGAATATAAAGCATACATAAAGACACAAGGCAAGAAGCTGCGCACTACTAAGCTACCAACACGCAGCGATATCCTTACTATCATGAAGAAGTTTGATAAAGTAAGCTTTGCGGATCTGCGAAAGGAGCTAAACGTAAGTAATGCTAAGTTGATGGATTGGTGCAAGCTGGTATTCAGCACAGACGATAAGGAGAAAAGGTGGCGCGAAATCGAGCAGAACTTGAACAACTTAGAGTTCCATGAGAACTTTACCGAATCGATGCATAGCGAATACGATGTGCATGATGTGCGCAGAGTAAACGACAAGAACATGTACATTGTAAAGAAGAAAGTAGTCAATGAAAATCGCATGTGCTATCTTGTTACGATGAATAATGACCAGCATGTAATAGTTCGCTTTGATATTCCTGTCGAACGTAGTAGCGTGCAGTATTGCCCGGTGACATTAGGTTGTGACTATCAGGTAAATTCGCTTGGTCAATGGGAGTATATGGAGCTGGAATCACATTTGCCTGTGATAAACATCCAAGCAGATGAAGACTATATCGGAAAGTTTTGGTTAGCAATATCTAATTCCCTGAATGCATGAAGCACGAAGAAAGCAAGATTCAGCAACGTTGCGTAGAATGGTTTCGCTATTCCTTTCCACGCACACTAATCGCTTCCTTCCCCAATGGTGTGTTCATCGGTGGCACTCCGGTACAAAGAGCCAAACGTTGGAACATCTTGAAAGCAGAAGGAGCAATGCCCGGTATGCCTGACCTAATGGTTTGCATGGCATCAGGTGGACATCATGCCCTGTTCATTGAGATGAAGACCGAAAAAGGTAAGCTATCCGACACACAAAAAATCGTTCACGCGCAGCTTATCAATGCAGGTTACTGCGTGAAAGTCTGCAGATCATTCGAAGAATTCACACAAACAATTAAAACCTATTTAGAGCAATGAGCAAGACAAAAGAAAAGTACATGAACGCGATGCTGTATGCATGCGGACAACCTGAATTTCAATCAAGGGAATTTGCCAAAGCATTTAAAATTAGCCATAACGTAATCACAGCCATGCATGAACTTGGTTTGATTCAAAAGGTTGGGAATGGCAAATACTGTTGGATAGTTAGGCGTGAACCTTTAGCATCCGATGTAGTAGCTATTCGCAAAAGATTAGCTGCATATAATACGACTGCACGCCAAAGCAATGGACAGCTAAAACTTACACCCATCAAACGTGTTGAGCGAACACAACCAGCACCGGTGCAGGAAGAGCCCATCTACGACAACAGCAATAGCAAGATGCTTTTGATCATGGCTGTTGGTGCTGTAATCGGATTCATGATTGCCACAATTATTTGGAAATAACATAGGGGTAGCCGAAAACCTTACAGAGTAGGCAAACAAAATCAATTTTATTTTATGTCATTATTTAAGAAAGAACCAATGATTGCATCTACGCATCAAGTTCACACAACAACTGATTACTTTTTGTTTAAGCCCTTAATAGGCAACAGAACAAAAAACCTGTTGCACATTAACCGATTGAAAAAGTCAATGGCTGAGCAGTATCTGTTTACTGTTATTATCGTAAATGAAAATTACGAAATCATTGATGGACAACATCGCTTTGAAGTTATTAGTGAATTGAAACTGCCTTTGCATTACGTAATTTGTCAAGGCTATGGTTTAGATCATGTGCATCGCTTTAATCAAATTTCCAAAACATGGAATGCAGATGATTACATGAACGGATATTGTGAGCTCGGTTATGAAGATTACATTTCATATCGTGACTTTAAGAATAAATATCAAATTGGTCATAATGAATGCATGCTGTTGCTAAGTGGAACTGGAAGCACTAAGAATGCAGGTAACTTTAATTCCGGTCTATTGAAAATTAAATCCATGAAAGAAGCGAAAACCATTATTGAAAAGATTCTGCTTTTAGAACCTTACTACGATGGATTTAAAAGAAGAACTTTCATCTATTGCATGTATGGTTTGATGAAAAACCAAAACTTTGAATTTACCGAATTCATTCAAAAGCTAAAGATTCAACCAACAGCATTGCAGCATTGCACAGATGTAGAGCAATACACAGCATTGATTGAAGAAATCTACAATTACAAGCGCAGAGATAAAGTAAATCTTCGTTTCTAATTTGGAATTGTGAAAGGGTTGTATATATTTGCAACGCGTACCCTATGAAAAACATTTTAAATCCCATCTTCACTGCATTGCCATAAGCCATTCGGCTGAGGGTACGCCTTTGCATGTGAAGGTGGGTATTTAGTTTATGAAAGACCCAGCATTTCTTTTCTATTCATCCGATTTTTTAGCGGGTGTGCAAGATTTAACTATGGAAGAACGTGGGCAATACATCACATTGCTTTGCTTGCAACACCAAAAAGGTAGACTTACCGAAAAGATGATACGGCTATGCTGCGGCAATGCCACGGCAGATGTATTGGCAAAGTTTCATCAGGATGAAGATGGGCTTTTTTTTAATCAACGTCTTGAAATAGAAGTTGGTAAGCGCAAAGCACATGCTGAAAAGCAACGTACACGTGCTATTGATGGATGGAAAAAAAGAAAAAATCAAAACTGTGATACAGATGCCACGGCATCTACTACGGCATATGCCACGGCAATGCCTTTAGTAAATGTAAATGAAAATATAAATGAAATTATAGTTGAAGATGCAAATGAAAAAAAAGTAACGCGGAAAAAGTTTGTGAAGCCTGAAGAACATGAAGTGTACAACCTGATGGGCGAACTGAACATGAAAGGTGGAAGCTTCCTTGCAGAAGATAAGTTAGTTAATTTCGCTCGTGTGTTTATGGATCATTATGAAGCCAATGGATGGATAGTTGGCAAAGTGCCAATGAAGGATTGGCAAAGCACAGTGCGCAACTGGATGCGCAAAGAATGGGATAAAGTAAAAAATCAAAAATCAAATTCATATGGAAAATCAAAGTTTGACAACGTTGCACACTATCAAAACGTGGCAGCCCAAGTCGCAGCTGACATTCGGAGAGAGCGTGAAAGCTAATAAGATTGCAGTATTGCGAAAGCTTGACCGCAATGAAACAAAGATGAAAATTGCAATGCTCATTAGCCGGTGCTGTGCAATGATAAACATCGACAAGAATATGAATGCTGACCAAATCAACTTTGCAGCCGAACACTTTGTGCAGCATCATTGGAAGTATAGCCTTGAAGATATCCAGCTTTGTTTAGATCGTGGTGTTGCTGGTATCTATGGAACCATTTACAACCGATTAGATTTGTCGATATTGAATGAATGGGTAAATAAGTTTGAACAGGAACGTGATACGCATATCACAGCCATGCGAACTGAAGAACAAAAGCAGAACAACATCTACGAAATGTTTCAGCACCCGCAAATCATGGATGCGATGCAACAGGCAGCAGATAAGTTAAGCATCAAAGAAGAACCGGTGCGCGAAGTGAAAAGGGAAAAACCTGCACCACTTGAAATAGCTTTGATGCGCGAATACGATGCGCTGCCGCAATGGGATAACGACCTGCGCTTCCGGGTGTACAAAAACAAGCCGTACCAATTCACCGAATTCAGGCAGGAACGTTACAGGGAATTAATCGAAACGCAAAATGAATACTGATATGAAAGAACCAATAATTACAGAAGTTTATATAAGTCCGAACACATCAGAAACTATAACTGACGATGGCGAACGCAAAACAACAAAGTACTATACGTGTTTGGTTAATGGAGTAGATAGACTACAAGTA